>FUFK010064339.1_pt1 | contig 39785 bp, 38 predicted proteins | sample 1021851 | NCBI WGS metagenome assembly FUFK01 (sample SAMEA51879418, study PRJEB19060) | metagenome
ATCCAATGACCCAGTNATTTTCTTTGAACCAAAACGCTGCTATAGAGGACCATTCTATGGCGACCCACATAAGGTTCCAACCTGGAATAGTCATCCAGATGGAGAAGTTCCTGAGGAGTATTTCTCAATTCCATTAGAAGAGGCTAGAGTTGTCATGGAAGGTGATGACTGTACGGTCATTTCTTGGGGCGCGATGGTGCACGTTGCAGAGCAAGCAATCAAAGATTCCGGGATAAGTTGTGACTTGATCGATTTACAAACCCTAGTACCGTGGGACCGAGATACCGTCGTAGACTCAATCAAAAAAACCGGTAGGTGCGTAATCGTCCACGAAGCGCCGAAGACAAGCGGCTTCGGTGCAGAAATGAGTGCATCAATTCAAGAAAGGTGTTTCTACCATCTTGAAGCACCAATAATAAGAGTCACTGGCTGGGATACACCATTCCCTCACACAACTGAGTGGGATTATTTGCCTAGCCCTAAGCGAATTGCCGAAGCAATAACAAAAACACAGGAGGAATAAAATTGGGAACATATGCGTTTAAGTTACCAGACATTGGAGAAGGAGTAGTTGAAGGAGAAGTTGTTGAATGGATGGTGTCAGTAGGTGACGCTGTCAAAGAAGATGATCCAATACTCTCAGTAATGACCGATAAAGCAACCGTAGAAATTCCGTCACCTGTGGATGGTAAGGTAACCAAGATTATTGGTGAGCCGGGAGATATTCTACCGGTTGGAGAAGTTTGTATTGAGTTCGAGGTAGACGGCGCTGGAAATGCGTCAGTACCTGATGATGAGGTTGAAACAAAGCCTGAACCGGTCGTCGAACCAGCGCCTGCCGAGGTGGCTCCAAAACCCGAACCCGTTGTTGAAAAACCGGTTGAACCAGTTGTTGACACTACCCCTGTAGCACGTGCTGCTGGAACCAAAGCCCTGGCAAGCCCAGCGGTAAGGCAAAGAGCCAGAGAAGCCAACATCGATTTACAAATCGTCGCTGGCTCTGGACCGGGCGGCAGAATAAGTCACGCTGATTTGGATCGTCATATCGCCGGAGGTGCATCGGGTGCCTCCACTTTCGCACCAATCGGAGCAACCNTGAAGACAAAATTAACGGGTACTGAAGACGTCAAAGTAATTGGATTGAGAAGAAAGATTGCCGACAGCATGATGTCTTCGTACAGTACCATTGCTCACTTTTCATACTTTGAGGAAGTCGATATTACTGCATTAGAGGAACTACGTCAACATCTTAACGCCACCAGACCGGAAGGTGCACCGAAGTTAACCTACCTGCCGTTTATCATGCAAGCATTGGTTAAGGCATTGAGGGAAAGCCCTGAGTGCAACGCATTGTATGACGATGAGGCTAATGTTGTGACAAGACACCAAGCAATCCACCTTGGAATTGCAACCCAAACAGATAGAGGCCTATATGTTCCAGTCGTTAAGCACGTTGAGGCGATGGATATTTGGCAATCAGCATCTGAAATGGTTAGAGTAACTTCGGCAACTAGAGATGGAAAAGCGTCCGCAGATGAATTGAGTGGCTCAACCTTCACCATCACCAGTTTGGGAAGGCTTGGAGGCCTTGGCGCCACACCAATTATCAATAAGCCTGAAGTAGGAATTCTTGGTGTTCATAATGCCAAAGAGCGTGCGGTAGTTAGAAACGGTCAAATTGTTGTTAGAAGAATGATGAACTTGTCATCATCTTGGGATCATCGGGTTGTAGATGGTCACGATGGTGCAACACTGGTACAAAAAGTCAAGACGTTGTTGGAAAATCCAGCAACTATTTTCATGTGAGGCTATAATATGCAGACCAAAAAATGCCAAGTTTTGATTGTCGGTGCGGGTCCTGGAGGATACGTCGCTGCGATTCGTGCGGGACAATTAGGGCTTTCTACAATTATTGTGGAAGGTGAAAGAGCTGGTGGTACATGTTTGATAAGAGGGTGTATTCCCAGCAAAGCATTGATTCATGCCGCACATAGGTTCCATGACCTAGCAAAACATACATCCAAAGATGGCCATATGGGAATCTCAATTCCAGGTCCTGCAGAATTGAGCATGCCGGGAATGGTTGGCTGGAAAGATGGCATCGTTGACAAACTGAACAAAGGTGTAGAACATTTGCTGAAGTCTGCAGGTGCTGAATTAATCAATGGATGGGCTGAATTTCAGGATGCAAAAACCGTCAAAGTTGGCAATGGAAAAGATGCAATCATAATCGAAGGGGAAAATGTAATTCTGGCAAATGGCTCAATACCAATTGAATTACCTTTCATGAAATTTGATGATCACGTCATCTCCTCAAAAGAAGCACTAAGTCTTGAAGCATTGCCTGAGCACATAGTAGTTGTTGGTGGCGGATATATCGGCTTAGAACTTGGCATCACATACCGCATGCTTGGTTCGAAAGTTACCATTGTTGAGGCGATGGATTCTATTTTACCAATTTTCGATAAAGAATTGCGTAGACCATTGGAATTATTTGCCAAAAAGAACAAAATTAAAGTTCATACCGGTGTATTCGCTAAGGGTACTGAGACTACCAAAGATGGAAGAACCAAACTTTTCTATTTAGATAAGAACGCTAAAGAAGGCACAAAACCTGAAGAAATCATTGCCGACAAAATACTGGTAACTGTTGGTCGTTCACCTAACAGTAAGGCACTCGAACCAACCGGTGTAGCCTTGGACGAGAGAGGTTTTGTCAAAGTAAATGACCGATGTGAGACTAACATGCGAGGAGTATATGCCATTGGAGATGTGTGTAATTCCGGTGAAATGCTAGCACACGTAGCATCCTTCCAGGGTGAAATGGTGGCAGAAATTATTGCAGGGAAAAAGCGTTCCTATGATCCAGTAGCCGTACCAGCGATTGTATTCACGGAACCAGAAATTGTCAGCGTAGGTCTATCTCCAGAGGAAGCAAAAGCAGCTGGACATCCCGTGATTATTGGCAAGTTCCCACTGGCGGCAAATGGACGTTCACTAACTCAGGAAGCTGAAAAGACCGGGGGTTTTGTACGTGTCTGTGCTAGAGAAGATGATCACAGAATTCTTGGAATTCAAGCAGTTGGAACCCATATTAGTGAATTGGTTGGAGAGTGGACGCTGGCTCTTGAAATGGGGGCCTTGTTAGAAGATGTTGCTGGCACTATTCATGCCCATCCAACCATGACTGAGATGACTCATGAAGCAGTACTTGCCACACTTGGCCACGCCATCCACACCGGTTAGAATTGGTAGTTCGCCGGCCATAACTATAAATTGAATTTGTAGATGGTTTGATTATGTCTTACGACCAAATGACCTTGCTTGATTTGAAAAAACTCTGTAAAGATAGAGGATTGAAGGTCTCTGGGAAAAAAGATGAAGTGATAATCCGCCTGATGGAATTTGATGAATCTGAAGACACTCAGCAACCAATCTCTACGCAAAGTTTCTCTACACCAATACCAACAATGCCAGGGCAAATGCCGGTATCCACTCAAGTAGTATACGGGAAAATGACCCCCCAAGGAATAGTAATTAATCGCAACACAGGAACTACTTCTACTGTTGGAACCGTAATCATAATCTATGGTGTGTTCAGAATGTTCTGGGCACTAGGTTTTGCTGCATTCGGCGATGGCAATCTGGGATGGTTATTAGCCCCGGTGGCATTTATAGTCGCCGCTTTATTCATCTACAGTGGTATCTTATTGACCCAAGAATACCGCAATGGGATTTATACTACGATTGCTACGTTCATACTTTCTGGAAGTCTGAGTGTGATATTCTCTGGCGAAGACTTGAATCCTGTTTCTGTTTCAATCGCCGACGGAGGTATGATGATACCGTTTTCGCTGATGTGCACATTACTTGGCATTGGAGTTGCGGCTATACCACTACTACTTACTGACGATGAGCTGAAAGAAGGCTGGCCACCTGCTATAGAGAGATTATTGAACAGAGAGTAGTAGTGGAAAAAAGCAGGTTGATTGTGTCCACTGTGCCATGCGCTTTTAGTTCCTTATGGATACTAAGGTAAAATTTCATGCCGACAATGTGCAAGCAGTCTAAATTATAATCAAGAACCACAACTTAAGCAGTCATCAGGGCTATCTAGGCTACAGGCAATTGCCTCCATACTGCTGACTTCTGCCCTATCAGCTAGACCGGAGACAGTTTGATCTTGTGCCTTCTTTTGCTCAACAGTAAACTGTATAGCATCAGCAGCTGCTTTAGTTCTTAGATAGTACATACCTGTCTTAAGTCCTTTCCTCCATCCGTAGAAATGCATCGAGGTCACTTTTGCTGGATTGGCGTCAATCATGTGGATATTCATCGATTGACTTTGGTCAATATATGCACCTCTATCAGCAGCCATGTCAATAACATTCTTCTGTTTTATCTCCCAAGTTGTTTTGTATAACTCTTTGATGTGGTCAGGAATTCCAGCAATAGCTTGGATAGAACCCTTGTGCCTTAGAATTTCATCTTTCATCTCAAGACTCCACAAACCTAACTCATTTAAGTCATTAATCAAATGCTTATTTGTTACCACGAATTCTCCAGACAGAGTTCTTCTAACATACAGGTTTGAGGTGAACGCTTCGAAACACTCATTGTTACCTAGAATTTGAGATGTGCTTGCGGTTGGCATCGGTGCAAGTAATAGAGAATTCCTCAAACCATGCTCAACTATTTCGCTCTTCAATGAATCCCAATCCCAGCGACCGCTGTGTTCATTCATACCCCACAAATCGAATTGTAGTATCCCTTCACTTGCTGGTGACCCTTTGAATGAGGAGTAAGGACCATCAACAATCGCTGCGTCTTTTGATGCCGTGCAAGAAGCGAAGTAAATTGTCTCAAAAATCTCTTTGTTTAGTGCCTTTGCTTCGTCTGATTCAAAATACATACCAAGCATCGCAAAGGTATCTGCTAATCCTTGTACTCCTAGGCCAATTGGCCGGTGCCTCATATTAGAGTTTCTGGCCTCTTCGACAGGATAATAGTTGACATCAATGACTCTGTTCAAGTTGCCAGTGACGTGATATGTTACNTCGTACANCTTTTGGAAATCAAACTGCTTAGTCTCNTGGTTGACAAAGCGTGACAAGGCTATCGATGCTAGGTTGCAAACTGCTACCTCATCCTTAGCTGTATATTCCATTATTTCAGTACATAGATTTGATGATCTAATTGTTCCTAGGTTTTTTTGATTTGACTTTTTATTAGCCGAATCTTTGTACAGCATGTACGGAGTACCTGTTTCAATTTGTGCTTCAACGACTTTGTCCCAAACAGTTCTTGCTGGTACCGTTTCTCTTGCTAAACCTTGGGCTTCGTACGATTCGTATAATTGCTTGAATTCTTCGCCGTAAGCATCTTGCAGGCCTGGACACTCGTTTGGACAAAAGAATGACCAATCGGCATTTTGTTCGACTCTTTCCATAAATAGGTCTGGAGTCCATAATGCGTAAAATAAATCTCTGGCGCGAAGTTCTTCCTTACCGTGATTTTTCCTCAAGTCAAGGAACTGAATAATATCTGGGTGCCAAGGTTCTAGATAAATGGCAATGGAGCCCTTTCTTTTGCCGCCGCCTTGATCAACATATCTTGCTGTATCATTGAACACTCGAAGCATTGGAACTATTCCGTTACTCTCGCCATTTGTCCCCTTGATATAAGATCCCTTTGACCTGATGTGATGGATTGACAAACCGATACCGCCGGCGCTCTTTGAAATTAGGGCACATTGTTTCAATGTGTCATAAATCCCCACCAACGAGTCATCCTGCATAGTCAACAAGAAACATGAAGACATTTGCGGAGTGGGAGTTCCGGAGTTGAATAGTGTTGGAGTTGCGTGGGTAAAGTATCCTTGGCTCATCAAATCATAGGTTTCTAACGCCTTTTCAATATCAGCATGGTGGATTCCTACTGCCACTCTCATCAACATGTGTTGAGGTCTTTCTGCAACTTCACCGTTAAGCTTCAATAAGTAAGATCTTTCCAACGTTTTGAAGCCAAAGTAATCATAATTGAAATCTCGGTTGTAATCAATATAATCGTTCAGCGTTTCTTTATTTGCCATTATTATTTCATAGATTTCGGCGGAAATCAACGGGGCATGTTCTCCAGATTCGGGGTCGATAAATTCTCTCAGATCGGTAATAACTTCTGAGAAGGTTTCCTTGGTTGAGCGATGTAAATCGTCAACACAAATCCTAGCAGCAAGTTTGCTGTAATCTGGATGATGGGATGCTAGAGATGCCGCGGTCTCTGCTGCGAGTTGGTCGAGTTCGCGAGTCGTAACTCCATCGTAGAGACCTTCAATGGTTAGTTTAGTCAGGTTAGCAGCATCAACCCAATTATCATCGAGTCCATAGGTTAAACTTGACAGCTTTTCGAGGATAGCATCGAAACGAACATCTTCTCTTTCACCCTTTCTGTTCACCACTTGCATCGTCATTTTTTGCCCCCTATTTCACGTCGTTGAATCGCCCAATATCTTTACTCCATCGCGTACGGTTCAAAAGTCTTCGTCTACTGAGAAGCGTTGTTGGACGCTTCCCAGAGATGCACCATCCTTAACACCCGACTTTTGATACTCGCCAACTCGCTTCTCAAAGAAGTTGGTTTTGCCCTGCATGGATATCATCTCCATCCATGGGAACGGGTTTGCTACATTGTACAGTTTTGCGGCTCCAAGTGANACCAGTAACCTGTCGGCCACGAATTCGATGTATTGGCGCATCAATCCTGCATTCATCCCGATTAACTCAACAGGTAGGGCATTGGTGACGAACTCTATTTCGATGTCAACGGCCTCGGCGATGATTCTGTGAATGATATTTTCTCCAGCGCCCTTTACTAGTTTACTGTGTAGTAGGCAAGCAAAGTCACAATGTAACCCTTCATCACGTGAGATTAATTCATTTGAAAATGTTAGTCCAGGCATCAAACCTCGCTTCTTTAACCAGAAGATCGCACAAAACGAACCTGAAAAGAAAATCCCCTCTACTGCGGCAAACGCGACTAATCTTTGGGCAAATGAACCCTTCTTGCGCGATAGCCACTTTAGCGCCCATTCTCCTTTCTTTCTAACCGAAGGAACGGTCTCTAACGCATTGAATAAGTGATTCTTTTCATCTGTATCGGTAATGTATGTGTCAATTAAAAGAGAATATGTCTCTGCGTGAATATTTTCCATCATAATTTGGAATCCATAGAAGCATCTTGCTTCCGGCCATTGTACTTCATCAGCAAAGTTGGTCACTAGATTTTCATTGACGATTCCGTCACTTGCCGCAAAAAAGGCAAGTACGTGTTTTAGGAAATGTCTCTCGTTGTCACTTAATTTTTTCCAGTCTTTTGCGTCCTCTGCAAGGTCGATTTCTTCTGCTGTCCAAAATGATGCAGCATGGAGTTTGTACATCTCCCATATTTCGTGTTGTTCAATTGGAAATAATACGAATCGATCCATATTTTCCTGTAGCATTGGCTCTATGTATTCTTGGGATAGGTCTATTTCTACTTCTTCTGATGTTTTTATATTGTGGTCAATTACCATACACTCACCTCCATAATCTTGAATCGCGCTGGATTTTGTTCTCTGCCTAAGAGGTGTATAATACTACCCCTAGACTCTCCTAAGGAAATACGGGTTTTATCATAACTTTTTACTCGGGGGAAAAGTGTCTTAGTGGTGCGAATTATGGGAAAATTACCTATCATGACAGGACGCTCGTGGGAGACGAATTCGCATCTCTTTTATTCCTTTGTTTCCACTGAACTTAGTAAGTATGATTTTACTTAGTAATCGTCAATAACCGTGGATTTATGGCTACGACGTGACAACTGATTTGAACGTCGAATTTGCCAGGCTGGACTCCGCAGCAATAATTCCCACCCAAGGCTCCCCCCAAGCAGCGGGTTGGGACCTTTATGCCCTTGAGGAAACCGTTGTTAAAAGAAATAGCAGCTCGATGATTAAAACAGGATTGGCTATTGCAATACCAGAAGGTTGGGAAGGACAAATTCGGTGTCGCTCATCATTGGGAAAGAAGGGCATGATAATGCCAAATGGCATAGGAACCATTGACTCTGATTATCGTGGAGAGTTGTTGGTATTAGCAACATGGATTGGTGAAGGTGATGAATTTGTTGTTCAGCAGGGCGAACGGGTAGCACAATTATTATTCTCCAGAGTACCAAAGGTAAAATTTGTTGAACGTTCGTTCGAAGAATTAGGAACTACCCAAAGAGGCAAAGGTGGTTTTGGTTCATCTGGAAGATTTTAGCATTTGTTTTAAGTACTAACAAAAACATATTTAATATCGATAATATGGGCGGGAAATCTTCAATCATAGAGCTTGATAACTATGGCATCGTTGTAACTTTACTGATACTAATCTACCTATTTAGACCAAGGAAACAGCAAGCTACCAACAATGGAGTAAATCAGGAAACCAATAGGCCTCCAAACGGAGTAAGTATACTACTAGCCAAAGGGATTACAGTCACAATAATGCTTGTTGCAGCTAGCGTATTGTTTGATTATTCGGAAAGTATTGCGCTTAAGGAAAGTGAGAATTGTAACGTAAACCATCATTCAGAAAAAATCTCATGTGCTTTTGAACAGTACACATCAAATGATTTAGCAATGCAAGTAGATGGTTTCTTGATGGACAATAACGAGGGTCTTGGATTTGAAATCGGTGATCGGTTGACACACGGTAACAACCCTGACGGATCATGGTTTTGGTTATGTTACATAATCGGGGGATTGTTAACATTATCTGGGTTTCGACTAGCAAACAAAAGGCGAAAATATCACATCTCTAAACTGCAAGCAGTTGAGCAAAAATTGCGTCCGATAATTCGGCAACTAGCAAACGATCCGAGGGGAGTTATTGAGGGCAGAATTAGCATGCCAAATCCTGTTCAGACCTCAAAGCCAAACAAGAAAGAAAATCGTAGAATTTTTGCGATATTTTCTTTCTCTGTGTTAATTTCAATTATCACTATATTTAGTTTGGTTGAGTTTTTCTATCTAATTAATTCAGGCGTGGAAATGCGCCCAATGCAAAATAATCAAGCATTCTTACTTGCGATGATGGCACTTGGATTCAATATATCTGGACACATTTCTGTCAGATCTCTAGCTGCGAATTATCCAGGCGAGTCCGAGCATGCCACCATACCTAAGCCAATTAGAAATAGAGTAAGTACAGAGCACACCAAAACAAAAAAGCCAACATCTGCAAGGGAGGTCCTGGCAGAATTATCTAAGGAAATGCGAGCCACTAGAATAGAATCAGAGATGTTAAGAGTTCAATTAANTGAGACTAAGGAAAAGGTTTCCAATCTTGAANTAGAATTAGAGAAAAAAGCTGTAGAATTAGATACTATACAAACGCTTTCAACTGACATGGAGAGAATAGTCAAGCAAAATGAAAATAGCCAAACTAAGAATCTCTCACTGATGGATTCTGTNTTGGTTGGNGACGCCTTATTTAATGGTGACAAAATTGACAAGCAAGTAGTGAATGATCCCAAGGCCATTGCCAAAGCAGCAATTGAAGCGTACAAGGCAGGCAGAACAGACGTAAATTTAGGCGAACTTGATTTTTGATTAACTCTATCATGGGGATTGCATTGGCAACACCATGACCAATAACCGCTGCGTTGACATCCGTCATGAAGGGGTTGTAAATTATGATGAGGCGTTAGCATTGATGAAAAGCCTCCAAAAGCAGCGAATAAAAGAAGAGATTAACGACACGTTGTTAATCTTGGAACATCCAGAAATAGTGACTGTCGGACCTAGAGCTAGGAATGACGGAATTTCTGCCCCACCAGATTACAAGACGTTCCCTGTAGACCGAGGCGGTGGTTTGACATGGCACGGACAAGGGCAAATTGTCTGTTATCCAATATTCAAATGGGATTTAACCGGAGAAGACTCAGTATCTGCCATAATATCAAAGATTGAGGACTGGGTTATATCTTCCCTAATTGAATTGGATATTCCTGCTCGACGAGATGAACGAATGCAGGGAGTTTGGGTTGGCCAACATAAAATTTGCAGTATCGGTTTATCTTTCTTGAGATGGACTTCAAGACACGGATTTACCATCAATATAGATACGCCATCAGGTAGAGTTGAAAACTTGTCAGGTTGTGGACTCGGTGCCGCAACAACAACCTCACTAGCAAGGCTTGGTTATCGAACGACAAAACAAGCAGTTATATCTACGCTAATGGATTTAATCGAGCAATCAATCGACAGAAAAATTGGCGACGTTTATGATTGACTTTCAATAACAAATATTTGATTCGAAGTGATGGGCAACATATGACCAGGTATTGGCCTAAGTTTACTCGTGAAGACTTTGAGAATTCTGTACCCCCGATAGATTATCTTGAATGGTATGTGCCACGTTTACAAGAAGCAAGAACCCATAACTTATCGTTCAGTGGCATGCAGTATAACTGGGATATACCGAGTATGTTAGGAGACAAAATTGCTGACATTGGCAAGCAGTATATGGCAGATATTGAAGACCCAAGAATCATTATTTCTCAGCGGGAGGGAGTTAGTCTTGATAATGTTATTATCACCCATGGCGCAACTCAAGGAATAAATATTGCACTACTAACCGCTATTGCAAAAATCAGAGATAAGGTAGATGGGAAGATTGTTGTCGCTTGCGAATCGCCAACCTATGCACCGATTCCACAAACCGCACTGATTCTTGCTGATGAGGTAATTAGAGTTGACAGAACGCCCCCGGAGAGCGGCATTGGTTATTGGAGAATAAACCACGAGGAATGGCAAGCAGCAATAATAAAATCACAAGTATTAATGATTACTCCAATTTCAAATCCGTCTGGTTGGGATTTACATCCCGAGGACAAAAACTGGATTATCCAGCAGGCTGAGAAAAATGATGTGATAGTTATCGCTGATGAGGCATACAATGATGCATACCGGCACGTCAAAGACTATCAAGCAATCCATACTTTTGGCAATAACTGCATCTCAATAAATTCCTTAACTAAGGTCTATGGAATGGGACCCATAAGGTTTGGATGGCTTATCGCAGATAGTAAAACGATAGCCATAGCAAGAAATGTTTTCATGACATTCTCCGGTGCAATGTCTAGTCCAACAATGCGAATTGCTGCTGAAGCACTAAAGGACTTAGAGAAAGTTGATCGAGCAATTGAATTTTACCGAACTGAAAACCTGCCAAAATTACGAGCTATTTTGGAACAACATGGAATTGTTTGGAATGAACCTATTGCGGGAGTTTTTGGCTGTTTTGAATTACCAAACAANCTAAGTTCGGAAAAATTTGCTGACCAGCATTGTAAGGACAATGACCTATTGGTTGTACCTGGTTCTATGTTTAGTGATAAAATGACATCTTGGGTCAGAGTTGCATGGTCTATAGAACCAGAATCCTTTGAACTTGCGGCTAATGCGTTGGACAAATCCTTGCAATCTGCATTAAATTAAAAACAAGTGAATAAAAGTAATTGATGATTTAGGGATTACATGGGCGAAACCGTTGTAGCCATTACAGGCGCATCCGGAGCGATATATGGAAAGCGTTTGCTAGAAATCCTCCAACAACATGGTAAAGATACTAGATTAGTTGTCAGCAATGCTGGTGAAATAACCCTAAAACACGAATGTGGCATGTCTAAGGAAGAGCTTGCTGAAGCAACTGGTGCTAAATTGGAAGACGAGAAAAATATTGGTGGTAAATCTGCTTCTGGGTCGGCAAAAATTGACGCTGTGGTAATTTGCCCTTGCTCTGGGACGACACTAGGGAAAATGGCAGCTGGAATAAGCGATAACCTAGTTACGCGATCAGCAATAGTTGCACTAAAAGAGCGAAGAAAACTGATACTGGTTCCAAGAGAAGCGCCTTACGCTACCGTTCACCTAGAGAATATGACTAAATTATCATCATGGGGCTCAATCATAATTCCTGCTTCTCCTGGATTTTACAATCACCCCAAATCAATTGATGACCTAATTGATTTTATCATGGCAAGAATATTAGATCACTTGAATATCGATCATCAAGTCGGTAAAAGATGGACTGGTGACGAAATTTAATCAACATGGCACCGCCGAGTTCTTGAAGTAAAACCATTACGGCACGTTGTCACTCATGTCTAAATCTAACTACTCTAGCATGCTAGTTGCTGAATTGAAGCAGGAACTAACCAATCTTGGGCTCTCAACAAGTGGAAATAAAAGCCAACTAATCGACCGCCTCAATACCCATCATAATGAACCATTGATGATTTCTATCGAAGCTGATTTAATAGACTATGAGGCTAGGCATGTGGCTATCTTTAATAAAATGAAAACCCAAGTAGTTGGACCATTAAACTTAGGAGCAGTTATTGCCATATTCATCTCACTATTGATGATTTCATCAGTATTAGTCTTGAAACCTGCTTGGTTAGGATTCGGGGCAAATTATGATTATGATTTAATCGACTTTGACCAAAGTCAGACTAAGATATATGCCGAGGAATTAGTAGCGTTAGGACATCCAACTTGGGAGGGAAGAATGAGTGGCACTACAGAGGAAGCAAATACCTCTACCTATATTGTTAACAGGCTAACTGAAATGGGTTATGAAGCCCAATCAAACGAATATCAGGTGCCCATGCATCACGTCAACGCAGAGCCCAGCTTTAGATTATGTGTTGAAGGTGGTTTTGGTCTTTCGCCATGCGATGGCCCTATAGGCCAAATCGGTGGCTCACAGGTCACGATATTCCAACATCGTGTTGATTATGTAATTCAAGGGTTTTCAGGACAATCTCAGTATCTCTTTGACGAAAATATTCCCGTAACTGATTTGGGTAATGGTACTGATGAGTCGCTTTGGCAATCTGCGACTGGAACTCTTGGTTATGTTAGAATGGATGAATCTAGAGTTAGTAACACTCAGATGTATACATTTGCTGCGCAAAATGATTTAGCTGGAATTATTAGCGTCAACAAAATCATCAATTGTGGGCAAATTGAGGGAAATGACTGTGTACCAATATTCAAGGGGACAAATTATGATTCACTGGTATCGGCAAACGGTGGCAGCATCCCGACTGATATACCCTTTGTTGCGATGTCAAAAGATGCAGGAGATATATTCGAAGCTTTAGTAATCAATGCTACAGAACCTGCGTCGATTGAATTAATAATTGATGTCACTAATGATGAAGAGCGTAGCATTTACGTGCCGTGTGGAATAATTGAAGGCAAGAGTTCGCAAGTAATTATCGCTGGCGCACATCATGATACTGTCTACCAGGGTGAGGGCGCAGTGGACGACACTTCTGGCGTTGCCACTGTGCTTGAAATGGCAAGACAAATTGCAGAAATTGTCAATAAAACTGGCAAACCAGAGCGGACCATCCAGTTTTGCACTTGGGGCGGTGAAGAAGAAGGATTGTGGGGTAGCAGAGCCTATGTTGCTGATATGCAAAATAGTTTAACTGACAATTTGAGGTTATACCTAAATTTTGACATGAATCATGTCGATGGAGATTTCGAGAATCGAGGGAATTCACTAACCTTATTCACCAATAATGAAGATGATTTTGCCCACATAAAGAGAATTGCAGATTTGTACAAGAAAGAAAGCTCCCTAATTGCCAACAAATATGAGATTCGATTCAGCCTACTCGATGGTGCAAGAGGAACGGCAAATGAAATGCCTTGCAATTCTGATTATTGCCCGTTTATTTATGAATTGGATGGCAAAACTGGGAGGGCAGTTTCATGCTATGGCGGCGGCGCTTGGGAGTATCATACGTATCTTGACACCATGGACCGTTTCAACGAAGAATCCCTACATGTATCGGGAACTATCTATGGAACCTACATGAGATTACTGGCCTATGACATGAATGCTTAACTCCGTGAAATTCAATAAGAGATTGACGCAGGCCTCGCCATGGTGGCTCCTAGTGCTTGGGCATCGCACATTTTGGTCAACTCCAAATCTGAAGCAATTCAAATCAGACAAAAGATTTCCAAATTCAAGGAATTTCAAAAACTTGCCAGAAAAAAGAGTAACTGTCCTTCGTCACAAAAAGGCGGAGATCTTGGGTGGTTTAGAAAAGGAATGATGGTTAGAGAATTCGATGATGCAGTGTGGAGTATACCATTATCCACCACATCTGAACCGGTAAAATCACAATTTGGTTATCACCTTATTTGGGTACATGAAAGGGAAGAGAATTAGATGTATAAAGTCGGATTAGAGAATTATACTGTGCTAGGAAAGCATGGTGCCTTTGACTTTGAGCATGAATATGAACAGCCATTTACAGTGAGTATATGGGTTGAATTAAACAGCAATCGATTTGACGATGATATATCAAAAACCTTCAACTATGCAGAGTTGCAAAATGTCGTCCATGAGGTAATTGCCAACTCCCCACCAATCAGGTTAATGGAAACAATGATTACAAAAATCTTTGATAAAATTAGGGCTAATAATCTTGTGCGTAAAATCTCCATTAGAATTGAGAAGCCACAGGCTAATTTGCCCAATGAGGGAGGATTAGCTATTGTTGAGTCAGAGTGGCCGTTTGAACAAGAGAATTGATACAATTGATTGATTTAACATCACCATGGGCGAGCCACTTCAGAGGGTGTTTGTTCCTTCCGTGACCGAGGAAGACGGTGGAACTATCGGACTCGGTTGCTTTAGTTCAGAAGATACCGCTTGGCAGGTTTTACGCGCCTTCCTTAAGAAAAGTGAACAAATGCTTTTACAGGCTTGTAGTGTTGTGGTTTGGGATGTCGACATTGTTGGGGAGGATGCGATGACAGTTTTGTCTAGTATGGAATGTAAAAACTGTCCAGTTTGTGATCGGCGTACCTTTTGGATAGATGTAGATAATTTTAGTGCGCTATGTCACGGAAGTGCGTGCCATGCTTGGATTGAGGAGAATACAGTAGACCCTGAAATCATTGATTGCGGCTGGCCAACCATCAGATTCCTTAAGCAGAACAAATCGATTGAGGAAGCCGTAGAATCCCTTTTCAAACTGGGAGACAGATTGAAGTCCGCTGGTGAAGAACGTATGGATGAAGCGCTCGCAGAATCGATTTTAGAAGAACAGCCAAATGATTGATTAAACTATTTGCCTAAGTATTGAACTCAGGAATATGAAGGCAAATATCCCAAAAAATATGAACATCCAAATTCGCATCTGTTTCTCATTACGGGTATTTTTGTCATGTTGGTCAATACACTCTTGAGATTTGCAGACCCTTGGTTCTGCATTTGGCGAAATAGAAATCCCACAAATTCTACAATGCTTGTGGGCTGGTAATTTACTGCTTGAAAACTTGTTAGTAACCTTTGAGACATTTTCTTTTATTTTCTTCACATCTACCATGTAATCAACTCCTTACTATGGTTCCTTCAAACTCTTTTCCGTCAAGAGCATGTTCAATCAGGTCGATTTTTCTACCATCTAACACGACAATATTTATCTTATTTTTTGCCGCTATCCTTACCGCTATTGGGTCGACAACTGCGGATTGACCCGGTTGCAATCGATTAGTTCCGCATATCTCTATCAACTGATTAAACGTCATTTCCAAAAATGGCTTAGCATCAGTGTGATCACGAGGATCTCTTTCGAAAACGTGACTAACATTGGTGGCAATAATACAATCGCTGGCATTACAATCTCTTGCTAATGAAACTGCTACAGCATCGGTTGTATGGCCTGGTCTAGTACCGCCCATGACAACAATATTGTGATCAGTAAAATACTGTGTCGCGTCACTTGTAGAATGCGGAATTTCTGGTGCAACATTACAACCAATATCAAGCAGCATTTGCTGAATTATTGTAGCATTTAATCGAGTTGCTGCAATTCCGACCTCATCTAGTCGATCGGGATTTGAAACTAAATTTTTCGCCAAATCTATGCCTTCTCGAGCCGGCAATCCTCCCCCGACTACAATGCCTAATTTCCGAGAATTACCTTCAACATGAACAGCCATTTGGCGTAATTTTCCAAACCAAATCTTTCGATTTTCTGATTCCTCTGGCCTAAGTAGGCTGCCGCCTAATGCTATAACCTGAGGAAGTCTCATAGATACTCGTTTGGGTTTTAGCATTTAGACTATACCATCAAATCTATACTTGTATACTCTTTATTCCTTATTTCACAATACGACAAAGGGAGGCTTCAAGTGCTACATCGAACGCCCATCAATTAGAGGAGTCTTCATGCCGGACGATGCAGACATGGCAACTAAGCGGTTGAGACTGAAGATTGCTCTAGAAGAATTACGCGAAATGAAAGGTTTCGGAACCGAATTAGTGACTATCATTATCCCGCCTGACCGTCAAATTTTCGATGCTAGAACCATGCTACAAAATGAGCATGGTCAGGCGGCTAATATCAAATCAAAAGGCACTCGAAAGAATGTCCAAGGTGCCATAGAATCGGCCATATCAACGCTAAATCGCTTCAAAACTCCTGGCGAGAATGGTATCGCAGTATTCGTTGGTGCAGTAATTATTGGCAACAATAAGACCAGGATGGTCAATGTGGTAATAGATGAACCGCCACAACAGCTTCTATCGTTTAGATACAGATGTGATTCAACCTTCGAACTAACCCAACTAGAAGATATGCTGGTCGACAAAAAATCCTACGCATTATTCGTCATAGACCGGGCTGAAGCAGCCTATGGCATTGCTTCTGGCAAGCGAATTCATGTTCAAGAGCACCTTGTTTCGAACATTATGGGTAAACACCGACAAGGTGGTCAATCAGCACAGAGATTCGAGAGACTTATNGAAGAAGCTGCGCATAATTTCTTTAAGCGAGCAACTGAACATGCCTGCAATTATTGGTTACCAAATCTGGAAAACATCCAAGCAGTAATCATAGGAGGCCCGGGAGCAACTAAGGATTTTGTCGTAAAAAATGAATACTTCCACCATGAAATTACCAAAAAAATCGCTAAAACTACATTTGATGTTGGATATTCCAACGAGAGTGGTGTCAGAGAACTGGTCGGCAACGCTGGAACCCTGATGGGGGAAATAGATTTAGACGCTGAAAGGCAACTCATGAACAGGTTTCTTGAAGAATTAATCAAAACCCATCCAAAGGCGACCTATGGTGAAATGATGATAAAAAAAGCCCTCGATATGGGTGCTGTTGATACCCTGTTAATCTCAGAAGGAATGCGAAAGAATTCCGTAGACTTAGCCTGTGGTTCTTGTGGTCATGAATGGAATATCTCACTAACCAGAACAGAGGAACTTCCAGACTGTCCTAAATGTGAGGCAAGTGGCGATAGGATCAAGGAACTCAAAAGTATTTCATTGATTGATGATTTGACAATTTTAGCAGGCAAAGGCAATTCAGGATTGTCATTTATTTCAACGGACACTGAGGAAGGTTCGCAATTGCTGCAAGGATTTGGCGGTTTAGCCGCGATACTTAGGTACCCTGTGATGTGATTAAATGGAAATCCTAAGAAAGCATGTCGAGCAATTGTTATCACCTGCACTGGTAGCACTTGGAATCACTAACGACAACTGGAAAACGATGATATCAGCGTCTCGGGAAAAAAGTTTAGGCGACCTTTCGCTACCATGCTTTGCTTTTGCCAAGCAGTTGGCGATGGCTCCCAATCAGATAGCTGTAAAACTAAATTCAATGATAGAATCCGATGAGATNATTGAACAGATTAATTCCACCGCCGGGTATCTTAATTTTAAATCCTCACGAAAGTGGCTGGCTGAATTCATAATCTCTGGAAAAATTAGAGTAGGCGATGCCGAGGTGAATTCCTCAAGCAGTGGAAAATCAGTGCTGATTGAACACACCTCGGCCAATCCAAATGGACCATTCCATGTTGGCAGGGCAAGAAATGCTATTCTTGGTGACACATTAGTTCGATTGAATAGATTACATGGCAATGATGTCAGGTCAGAATACTATGTTGATGACATGGGTAAACAAGTTGCAGTGCTTGCATGGGCATTAGCAAATCTTAACCAAGAACAGGTTGAGGAAATTCTTACAGATAGAGAGTCTGGCAATGACATGTGGAATCACAAACCAGACCATGCCCGTGTCAGATGGTACCAAGCCGCTCAAGCATTGCGTAGTGATAATGCGGCTAAAGACGACATTGAGGAAGCAATTGCACGAATGGTTCATGCAAGTGAAAATGGCGATCATGATGTTCTCAAAGCCTTTGAGAATGCTTACCAACCTGTACTGGACGGTATGCTAGAAACTTTAAGCCGTTTACGAATAAATTTCGATGAATTCACCAAGGAGTCAATATTTGTCACTAATGGTGACGTGAGTAAAGTAATGCAAAAATTGTCAACTCTGGAGATCCATGGCGTTGCAGACAATGGTGCAGAATTCCTAGATTTAGGGGCAAGAGGACTCAAGGGGAAAACAGAATTTTACTATCGTCGGGGCGATGGGAGTTCGCTATATGCTACACGTGACATTGCCTATCACATATGGAAATATGGCCAATGCAACACACTAATCAATGTTCTAGGCGAGGACCACAAATTGCAATCACAGCAGGTTTCTATGACCTTGAATGAACTAGGGCACAATACACCAGAGGTTGTGTTTTACTCATTTATCAAATTACCAGAGGGCAAAATGTCAACTCGCAGAGGAAATGTTGTTTTCATGGACGATTTACTTGAAGAAGCTAAAGCACACGCTGCCGAAGTAGTTAGAGAAATTCGAACTGACTACACCGATGAACAAATATCACACATTGCTGAGGCAGTTGGAACCTCAGCAGTTCGTTTTAACATCATTAAGGTAAGTCCCGATAAGGGATTTACATTCCGTTGGGAAGAAGCCTTGTCATTTGATTCTGATTCCGCACCATTCATAATGTATAGCCATACAAGAAGTCGCTCAATAGCCAAAAAATGTCTAGACTTGGGCGTTACTTATCAAGAATCAACCGCTCTAAACATGTTACATAATATTTCTGAGATACCAGACAGCATGTTCGAATTACTGAGGGTTATGGCTACTCACAATGATGCATTGATGAAATCTGTTGAGCAGAATAGACCAAACCTATTCGCCAATCATTTGTTAAACTTAGCAAACCATTACAATGGCTTTTATCGTGATTGTAAAGTTATTTCAGATGGCGAGGTAAATCATACCTATCTTGCAGTGTCAGAGATTTCGTCAAAATTACTAAGTTCTGGAATGATAGGTTTAGGCATTTTACCACTTGAAAAAATGTGATCAATCTGATCTATGCCATCCGTCGGGAAGTGCCAATGGTTCGATCGGAGTATTATCCTTAACAATTCTAGTAATTTCCATCTTCAATGCCTCCATTCCCACATTCTGTAATGCAGATATTGTGATGTAACCATTCTTGTCAATTAGTAGAGGTAACTCCGTGTAGCGTTCTTCGTTTGATTCGATATAATCCTGTTCTGATTGTTTTACTAGGTCCCAGTTTTCTGGTTGTTGTTCATGTAGGTCTGCTTTAGTCGAGATGATCATAACTGTAGTACCAGCTAACAACTCTAGGATTTCGTCTAGAAGGTTGTGTTGTTCTTCAATAGATGTGCCACATTTCTCGCTTTCATCAATTAGAAACAAGACCAAAGAACCTAGATTTTCTAACGCTGAAATAGCTTGCATTTCAATGTCATTACGCTTTTCCATTGGCCTATCGAGTAAACCAGGTGTGTCAACCATCTGATATTGAAGTCTTCTAAAAGTAAAGTGACCCAAGTGAATTCTTTTTGTCGTAAATGGATAATGATTGACTTCCATGTTACCTGAACTCAATGCTGAAATGAAGGCTGATTTTCCAACATTTGGAGCACCACAAACAACAATGCAAGGCGACAATTGATCAATACTGGGTAATCTCTTCAAAACTTCTCGCGACTCTCCCAGCCATTCTAACGAAGGCCCTATTCTTCTTATCAAGGAAGAGATTCTTCCATAAGCCTCTCTTCTTGCTTCGTGCATCAATTCAATTTTCCCTGTTCTAATGATTTTCTTCGAATTTTGGGTGGCAATCTTTGTTATTTGATTTGATGCCCATTGCAGCATAGACAGGTGGTGACGGTAATCATCACAGCCAACGCAAGCATCGATCATTGAAACATCAAACTGCGGAGATTGGTCTAATGACGGCCATTGATTCACCGTATCCATGAGATAGGTACTAAGAATATCTGAAGCAGTTTGCAGCATTCTGTTAAGTTGTTTTCTGACTCTAAATACTCGGTCGTTATCATCTACCCTATCGGCCGCTTTCCTCGCCCTAGCATACGCCTTATCGAGTAACTCATCCTTGGTTAGGACAGTTGGTAGGTCGCGCCAAGACACTTTCACGATATCCCCTTTTACTCGCTGGAGAACAATACTTGAATAATCCATACCCTCGATGTTGGACATATTTACTATTTTGAGAGCGAGGTTAAAGTACGCTAGCCGCGAGGTCTCATCATGGCGAAGAAAAAGACTGACCCTGGGTTGCCAGATTGGGCCAAACCAATTTGGGAAGAAATGGGCTCTCCAAGCCTATCTGATATTGCAAGTGTCCATAATGGAGACTTATTAGAGAGAAGACATGGTCTAAGAAAAGATGATCTTGTTGAAATATTGCTTGACGCAAGAGCACTCAAAGATAATGACAAAACTATTATTCGAGGTAGGCTGTTATCTTCCGGAAAAACCAGTATTGAGATTCTGACTGATGAAGGAACAACTGTGTATCTGGCAAGAGACGTCATTGTAAAAATAACCCTAATTGCTCATACCCGTCCGGCATATATTGATGACAAGGAGTTATTAGCCTTTGAAAGGGCTGATATGAAACGTAGATCCTCACTGCATGAAAAAGTCGAAAAGGAAGTAAAAGGCAGACAAGACGATTCACACCTTTGGGGATGATTGTATGGTCTTGCATGAGAAGAAGTGTATACCTTGCCAAGGTGGTGTGCCACCTTTAACAGCTGCAGAGATTGAGCCTTACATGGAACAAATTCATGCCGATTGGATTTTGATTGCTGACCATCACATAGAGAGAGTATTCTCATTCGACGACTTCAAAAATGCTCTAGATTTTGTTAACAAAGTTGGAGAAATTTGTGAGCAGGAAGACCACCATGCTGACTTTGAATTAAGTTGGGGCAGAGTAAAAATCATGATTTGGACTCACAAAATTGATGGCCTGAATGAAGCGGACTTCATCCTTGCCGCTAAAATAGATACTGTCTAAGCGGTGTTGGAATGAAAAATCTTCAAGATTTAATCAATAATCGTCGAAGCATATACAATTTCACCGATGCATTGGTTGATGCTAAAATAATCAATCAAGCCCTATTTGCCGCCTCAAATGCACCGTGTCACAAGCACACTCACCCATGGAGATTTTACATTTTAGGCCCAGATAGTAGATATAAATTGATTCCCACGATAACGCGACTTGCTAAAATTAAATCTGAAAAAATGGGGTCAAAAAAAATCGCAGCAGATGCTCAAAGAGCAATAAAAAAAATCACCCAGCCTCCGCTATTAATCGCCGTCACATCCCAACGCAGTCCATATGATGAGTTGCGAGCACGAGAAGATTACGCTGCAACGGTTTGCGCCTTACACAACCTAGTTCTATCTTTATGGGAAAATGGCGTTGGTTCTCAATGGTCAACAGGCTCGATAACTCGCGATAAGAGTACTTATGACATCCTTTCTATAGATTATGATAAGGAAGAAATTATTGGATTTATCAAAGCAGGCTATCCGAATAAGGTTAGGGAAGTCAATAAGAAACCTGTTGAAGAAATAGTCACATATCTTGATTAGAGTTTTACCGGCCTAGTAGCACCACATGCTTGACATTTCAACAAAGTGGTTCTTTCTTCCTTGATGAACATGGTATCTGGAGACGAGCACTGGCTGCATATTATGTACGAATTGACATAATTAACTATGGTCTTCTTGATGCGCTTTGGCGGAATTCGTCCTTTGAATCTCGCTCTTGGGCCATCTCTAGAGCCTGATGTACCCAGCTCATTGAGGATGTACTGATACACGTGATTATCATCCCTATCCATCATTGAAACTACTTCATTGAAGTTTCTAAAAATGGTATTAGAACCCTCAATCAAAATTTGTGGTTCTGGCAACTTCCAGCGTGATTTGCTGGATAGATTATCAGGGATTTTGTCCCTTGCCCTGTCCAGCAAGGCCTCATAATCAAAGTCTGGCATGACTGTTGCTTGATGGTTTCATTCTTCAATGCTTGGTATAACAATCATTGAATGAGGGTTGATTTTGATGAAAGGTTTGATGAACATGAGGCTCATAGCGTGCTTTGATAGATATGGTAGTAAGCATTGAGGAATTGAGGATGACTGCAATGAACCTAAGAAAAGAAGGGTTGAACAGCCAACAGATTGCCGATGAATTATCCTTATCCCAGGATACTATATCTTGGCTATTAGCAGGAACCCAAAGTGATGAACAACCAAGTGACGTCCGAATTGGGTGGCGGACAATTGGTGTAAAACCAAGTAGGATTTCCGCAATTGGTACCATTATGGCAGATGTTGCAGACGAAGAACTGGGTTTCGATAATATCGACACAGTGGTTGGGATTTCTATAAATGGAATCTCATTTGCCCACGAAGTTGCACGAAATTTAGATTGTGAAGTTACCGTCTTTAGAACAACCGATAGTGGCGATGGTAGTGGTTCTCTATCGAGTAAATACGGACAGGTCTCTGGGAAAAAAGTAGTTATTGTTGATGACGTACTGTCAACAGGAAAAACAGTTAGTAAGACCATTAATTCAATCAAAGAAGCTGGTGGCGATGTTGGTTTAGTTATTGTTTTAGTTAACAAAACTATGAGAAACGAAATCGGTGACGTGCCATTAAGAGGCGTCATCAGAGCAGTTTCTGTTTGAGGTGAGGGTTGTGCACTGGGCTGATGTTGTTGCCCTGAATCTGTCAAAACGAGGCCAAAAGCACATCGTTTCTACCGGAATTACCCCCAGTGGCGAATTTCATATTGGACATCTAAGAGAGATTCTAACTGGGGAAATGATCGCCCGAGCAGCAAAAAGTGCTGGGCTTGAAGTAGAATTTATTTTCATTGTGGATGATGCTGATCCACTCAGACGTGTTTACCCATTTCTAAATGACGAATACAGTAAATTCATTGGCCATCAAATTGGCAATATACCAGCCCCTGATAATGAAGGGAAACCGGACTATAATCGATTTGAGGAAGAAGGTTGGAACTATGCTGACCACTTCTTGAAACCATTTCTTGATGCACTGGAAAAAATCGGAGTTAAACCTCGAATAGTGAAAAATCTAGAATCGTACAAAGCTGGTATGTTTTCTGAATATGCAAAAATCGCTTGTGATAATGCTGATAAGATCCGGGAAATTATCGAGCGAGTTTCTAGCCGAGAATTAGCAGAATCATGGTTTCCATGGAGTCCGCTTGATTCCGATGGTTCGCTGGAAGGAGTTACTGTTACTGAATATGAGTTCCCTTTTGTGCACTTTATTGACTCAAAGGGAAATGCTGGAACCTCCGATATTACCAAAGGAGAGGGAAAACTTCCTTGGAGAATCGACTGGCCAGCAAAATGGGCTTGGATTGGCGTAACTTGTGAAGCGTTTGGCAAGGATCACGGAGCCTCGGGTGGCTCTTATGACACGGGAAAAGAAATTTGCGAACTGTTTGGTTATGATGCACCACAACCTTTGGTTTACGAGTGGATTAGTTTGAAAGGAAAAGGCGCAATGTCTTCTTCCACTGGCAATACCATCGACCCTATGGAGGCTTTAGAGTTGGTGCCTCCTGAAATTCTACGTTTCCTAATTGCAGAATCAAAGCCTAGCAAAGCGATAGAGTTTGATGCTGGAATGAGTTTGGTCAATTTGGCTGATGAATTTGAACGAAGTTGTGCACGTGACCTCATAGAAGAAATGAGTGATGAATCATTATCAAGACGCAGGAAAGTCCAACTCGAAGATTTACATGGCGCGATAAAACTCGCATCTGTTGAGGAGAATTCAAAACCTAGTTCATCCAATGTTTCATTTCGCCATTTGGCTCTGCTTGCTCAAACTAAATCAAATGACCAAATGGTTTGGAAAAGCCTTGGTATGGATAACAATAACCCTCCATCGTCGATTCTAATCGACCGATTATCTAAGATGCGCACCTGGATTAATTCTAGCCATTTTCCTGAGGAGATGCGAATCAAGATAATTGATGATGTTCCAGTTGACCTGTTACAGAATTTCAATGATGAACAAAAACTGGTTCTAAATAACCTATTAGTAATGCTTGATAACTGCTCTTGGGATGTTGATTCAATCGGTGCATGTATAGTTAATTCAGCAAAATCTATCGAACAATCTCCGCGCATTGCCTATGGTGTATCCTATGTTTGTTTGATGGGTAGTAAAAAAGGCCCACGACTAGCACCTATTCTAGCCGAGTTGAATCAGAGTGATATTGTCAATCAACTTAACAAATGTTTAGAATTTGTTAATTGATATTGCAACAGGCAAAAATTACGTGTTATATCCGCACTATTCAAATGAGAGGGGCATTCATCACACCGCATGGCGGGTGTTTATTGTCCCATCTGCGAGGCAGATGTTGAACCATCCGCAAAATACTGTTTGTCATGTGGCCACGACTTAGATGTCCAAGGACCAATTACTTCAACTGGTCACGATTTAAACCAATTGAGAGAAGTTATCCGACTTAGAGACGACCTTTCAATGGCTGAAAAATTCGACATGATTGCAAAAATCGAAGAGGGGGCAAATCCAATCAGACTAGGAATTGCGGCACCGGCAGAGGGCGAAGAAGTTGATATTTCAGATGCCTTTGTCGCGAATGAAATGGAAATTTCTGCAAATAAACCAAACCTAGTACGCGATTGGGGTAATTCTCCTGCAGCCAACGCAGCTGTGCGCGCTGTTGTACGCGGTACCAATGCATGGGATTTGATTCAGGATGGAAAATTAAACCTCGAGGAGGGATTGTTTAGGAATGCAATGGACACTGGTATGGAAGCATCCACTCACATTCACGATGTTGCTAGCGGTGAGCATGAAGGGATTGATCCCGATGCGATGCGAGCCATCCCTGTTCTAAAGCCGCCTAAGCGAAGTTTTTGTCCAAAGTGCGGTTCAGATATTCACTCAAACACCATGCTGCAATGGCGTAAATGGCGTGATTCATCTAGTGAAGTAGTATCAATGCAATTAGAAGCATCGATGGAGACGGCCCTCATCCAAGTTGCATCACATTACATCAATGTCATGCAAGCATTGCAAGATGAACGCGATGATGCATATGACAAATTATCAAAAGTTGATTCAGCAAAAATCGAAGAAAAACTCCGAACTAAATTGACAAAAGAAATCAAAAAGGAACTTGAAAAAGAGATACGCGCTGAATTGGAAGAGGAAATCGCTAACCAATCGGTATCTGAAATCGCCAAGAAAAAGAAATCTCCCGCTGATAAGAAACCTGCTAAGAAAAAGCAATCCTCAGCTAATAAGAAACCAGCAAAAAAGCTAGAAAACCTAAAACAAAAATCTGATTCAAAGAAATCTGGTGGCTTATTTGGCGCCAAAAAGGTCAGTAAAAAGTACGATGGAGAAGATGGTGGTAAAGTTGACTGGTTCCTAAAAGAAGCGTTAGATACAGTCTATGACCCACATGGCACTGGAAAGGTAATCAAAGCAGCAACAATACTTGCTCGCTCCTCCGAAGGCAATGTAAGAGTGAGAGATGTTGTTAGAATCTATGCGTTGGAAGGAGAGGACGGAATAAGCGAATTAGCATGGACCAGCCCGCTGACAAAATACATCATAGAAGCATTTGATGAATGTTGAATCTAATAGTTAACCTGTAGTCTTACCGGCTCCATTTCACCTTTCATCATTGCTCCAATTGCGGCAACTTCCATCTGTGCCCCACGGATTGTGGTCACAAATGGTATGTTCAACTCAACTGCTAATCTCCTCATCATGTTACCGTCTCTTACTGCGCCGCCCGATATTGTTGGCACATTCACAATGAAAGCAATTTTTCCCTGCCGCATCAGATCCAATGCATCGGGATGCATCCTTTCCATTATTCGATAGACTATTTCAACGGGAACATTGTTTTCCCTAAGCACGTCAGCAGTACCAGGAGTTGCGTACAAAGCAAAGCCTAAATCTTTCAATTGCTGAGCGATTGGAACTAAATTTTCCTTATCTTCATCCCTTACTGTGAGATAAACACCTCCCTCTTTAGCAACTGGAACCTCGGTGGCTAGTCTTGCTTTCAGGTAGGCTACGTCAGCGTATTTATGTGAACCAAATACCTCTCCGGTCGATTTCATTTCCGGGCCCGGTGCAGGGTCCAATCCCCTTAATTTGATGAACGGGAATACTGGTGCTTTAACACATACATTCCCCGACGTCCGCATCGGTATGGTTTGTTTTGACAAGGGTATTCCAATGGTTATATTTGCCGCAATTCTTGCTAACGGTAAACCTGAGGATTTGGCAACAAATGGTACGGTTCTCGACGACCTAGGATTGACCTCCAGAACGTATAACATATCGCCTTGAATAGCAAATTGGATATTAAAACAGCCAATGATCTTTAGACCAATTCCAATAATCCTTGTTTGCTCTCTTATTAATTCAATCATTTCCTCAGAGATATTTTGAGTTGGAATGAAACATGTGGAATCTCCAGAGTGGATACCTGCTTCTTCTAGATGTTCCATTATCGCCCCGATTAAAACTTCCTTGCCATCGGATGCAGCATCAACATCAATCTCGGTTGCATGGCCAAGATACTCGTCAACTAACAACGGTTTATCGGGTGCCAAATAGGCTTCTGATAGGTATGCTTCTAACTGACTGTCGTTAGATAATATCTCCATTCCTCTGCCACCTAACACATATGATGGCCTAATCAATACTGGATAGCCAATTTCTCTGACCGAATTTCTTACGTCGTCTGCTGTTATACCTGTAGCACCTCTTGGCATTGTTAAACCTGAACGTTTAGCAAATTGTTCAAATCGCTCTCTATCACTAGCTTCGTCAATAGCGTCACAAGATGTCCCAGCAATTTGTAAATGCAGGCCTAACTTTTCCAACAATGGCAACCTTCTATCGAGCGGTTGAGAAAGATTGATTGCAGTCTGTCCACCAAATTGAAGCAATATTGAATGAGCTTGTTCACGTAACAACACTTCGGTAACATATTCAAGGGTTAGTGGTTCAAAGTATAGTCTATCTGAAGTATCAAAATCTGTTGACACTGTTTCAGGGTTGTTATTTATCAGAATTGCATCTTTGCCAGCTTCTCTAATTGCCATTACTGCATGAACACAGCCGTAATCAAATTCAATTCCTTGTCCAATCCTAATCGGCCCACTGCCTATGGCCACATAACGTTGTTTAGTCCTGCTATCGAGATTGGGAATATGATCAATTCCGTCACTAAAAGTTGGTTCATATGTCGAGTAATAATATGGCGTTTTAGCAGCGAATTCCGCCGCACATGAATCAACCATTCGATAATTTGGATGAAGTAAAAGTGAATGCCTTCGACGCATTACTGAATCTTCGTCCCGCCCGGGTGGCAAAGACTTGTAGCCTGAGGCAGGGAAATTATTGAGGGCATCTGCAATATGCGAATCCGAGAAACCATGGGATTTCCACCGTCGAAGTTGGTCAACATCTATCTCAGTAGGGTTACATGAGAGGGAAACCATTTCTTTTTCTATCTGGGCAATTTTCTCAAACCGGTACAGAAACCATCTTGTTATCCTGGTAATTTCATGAACCTTTTCTACGCTCCATCCACGCCTAAATGCTTCAATCAAGGCACCAATTCTACGGTCTGTTGCAATGCTACACCAATCGACTAACACTTCATCAGGCAGTGGTTCATTAGCCCGTTCAGCCATTGTTTCTCCTTCGGATTCATCTGCTCTAGTTAGGGGCCTTGGATGGGGACAGCCTTGTTCTAAAGATGCCCATGCTTTGAGAAATGCTTCCTCAAAGTTTCTGCCAATGGCCATAACCTCTCCAGTTGATTTCATTGAAGTACCCAAAGTTCGGTCCGCAGTTCTAAATTTGTCAAATGGCCAGCGAGGTATTTTGACGACACAATAATCCAATGTAGGTTCGAAGGCCGCAGTGGTGCCATCTCCAGTAATAGGATTTGGTAATTCATCAAGCGAGTAACCAACAGCAATCTTTGCAGCTATCCTTGCTATTGGATAACCTGTCGCCTTGCTAGCTAAGGCAGAAGAGCGAGATACTCTGGGGTTTACTTCAATCACCCTTATCTCACCGGTGAACTGATTGAAGGCAAACTGAACGTTACATCCGCCTTTTATGTTTAGTGCTCTGATAAGTGCTAATGCTTGGTCGCGCAGAACTTGATGATCCCTATCGGAGAATGATTGTAATGGTGCAACGACGGTTGATTCACCGGTATGAACTCCCATTGGGTCAATATTTTCCATAGTACAAACTATTATTGCATTATCTGCTTCATCTCTCATCACTTCATATTCCAATTCTTGCCAGCCAAGTATAGATTCTTCAATAAGGACTTGATTTATTCTTGAATTGCGCAATCCTAATGTTGCGATTTCGACTAATTCACCGACGTTCCAAGCGGTTCCACCACCGAGACCTCCAAGAGTAAATGCTGGTCTTATCAATAATGGCCAGGAACCTATTTGTTCCGATGCAGATATTACCTCTTCCATTGAATTACACGCAATAGCTTCACTGATTGGCAAATTAATCGACTCACAAACTTTGTTAAATAAATCCCTGTCCTCTGCCTTATCAATAGCATCTAAATCTGAACCAATTAATTCTACTCCCAAATCGGTTAGAACTCCTGAGTGAGCTAACTCACTGGCGATGTTTAACGCGGTTTGACCTCCCATTCCGGCTAACAATGCACAAGGCTTTTCGATTTCCAATATGCGCTTTATCGAAGATGCTAGTAGTGGTTCAATGTACACTTTATCTGCCATTTCAGGATCATTTTGAATTGTTGCTGGATTAGAATTGACCAAGATCACTTCATAGCCATCTTCCCTAAGTGCCCTGACGGCTTGACTGCCTGAAAAGTCAAATTCTGCTGCCTGACCTATCTTTATTGGACCACTACCAAGAACCATTATGCTTTTCAAATCATTTCTTCTTGGCATTCATGAAACCCCCATATGTGAATCAACAATTTCTCTAAATCTCACAAATAACCCTTCTGCATCATGAGGGCCAGGGCATGCCTCGGGATGGAATTGTACGGTGAAACAAGGTTTATCGATAACGTCAAGACCTTCAACTGTCCGATCGTTAGCATTGATGTAGCGTACCCTGACTTCTTGGCCGTGTAAATTTTCTACATCAGGTGATGTTGCCCCCGAGGGGTGTGCTGCAAGCATTCCTGCATCTGGATCTGCGACAGCAAAACCATGGTTTTGACTCGTAATCAAGACCTTACCGGTCACCAAATCAACTACCGGCTGATTTGCTCCCCGGTGGCCATAACGCATTTTGTAGGTTTTTAGGCCGGATGCTAGTCCCATCAGTTGATGGCCAAGGCATATTCCCATTACAGGATACCCTGATTTGACTGCTTTTGCTAGGGTTGCTTTTGCTGATGAGGCTTTACCTGGATGAGCTGGGTCTCCTGGACCGTTTGAACAAAATAGAGCATCAATATTATATTCTTGTACCAAGGTTTCGAACTGTATATCTGGGGGACACCATATAACCTCGAAATATTGACACAAACTACGCAAAATATTGAACTTAATCCCGCAATCTAGTGCTGCTAGTCTTGGCTTTGTAAGCCCCAATTCATCAGTTGACTCGTGGTTTAGTATAACCGATTCTTTTATTGAAACAAGGTCGACCAAATCATCGAGTTCTGGAGACGTGAGTTTGCTTAGTCTGTCTCTAAGCAATTGCTCTTTATCTGCTGGACCAAAAACACACAACACAGTACCTAATTCTCTAACATTTTTGGTTATCTTACGGGTGTCAATTTCCTCGATTCCGGGAATGTTGTGAAAACGTAGAAAATCATTGACTGTAGCGACTGAATCTCGATGATCCGGGTCTTTCATTGCATGCCTAACCACGACACCTCTTGGCCAGATGGATGAAGATTCTGACCGATTGATGTGTATTCCATAATTGCCAATTAATGGATATGTGAAAGTTAGAACTTGGCCTGCAAAAGAAGGGTCGGTCAAGGATTCTTGATAACCCATCATTCCGGTTGTGAACACTAACTCTCCTTCACCAATACCCTCAGCACCAAACAATTTACCCTCATATCTACCCCCATCAGCAGTGAGTAAAACTCCCATACCAGTCGCTTGCGGAGCAAGATTATCTTCTGATTTTAGGTCATCAGCCGCATCTTTAAAGCGAGGATATGTCGGATTTTTACCATCTAATGAGCCCGGGCAAAAACTACCGTCAGCCTTACCGGGTATCGACATCAGCAGTTGTCGATGAAGGACTCACATAATAATTGGCATGAGAATGTCCAACTATTACTTATTTACATAACACCAAACCAAGCGATTTTACCGCAGAAATACACAGTTAGTTATTGCTTACTAGGCGACTAGTTAACTTGCTCAACATTTTTCCCTGATTTCGATGGAGAAATGATTAATTGAGGTTTAGAAAACTCCCGGTTGAGGCCTTCGCCATCGGTCCAATTATCCAAGAATAATGCTAATGCTGCAACCTCAGAATGAGGTTGATTACCTACTGCAATATTGTAGTCACTAATTTTGAAAAGTTCGCCTGGCACTTTAGCACCACCAACAACAATAATGATAGGTCTGTTTTTGCGGATTTTGGGTACTACTTGCTTAAATGGTTCACCGTACATAGTTAAATGAATAATCAAAGGTCTATGATCACTTGAGGTGTTGGAAATCTCCCTAAGCATCTTCATAGGGCTTTTTTCATAACGACAAGCAAGACCCTGACCAAATCTCTCATTTACTGACTTAATATTCGAGAATAATTTATCATCTTCATCTCCGGCTAATACGAAGCTATCTGCCCCCATGGCTCGGCTAACCAATGCTAGATGGGTGGATATCCTAGGATCTCTGCCTTTGCGGTGACCTAACCTTAGAACTTCAATATCGAAGGTCGTCATTGTCACACCTATAACCTAATCATCAAGAAGTTGTCCATTCCCTAACTCTTCTCGGGTGCTTAAAGGGTCGATAATCAGGCCTTTGGAATCACAGAATTTCTTCAACCATGCCAAAAGGGACGCATCTACTAATAAATGGGCACAATATGTTATTCCCAACCACAATAATGCCAACCTCGCTGTTCGCCATATACCATCAGAACTCGACATCTCGTCGGTAAAAATTCCAAGTGCAACCGGTTCTAAAACATACAAACAACAGAGAATTATCAAAGCACCAGACACCAGTGCCGGTGCTAACTTGCCGAGTTCTCTACTAAAATCTCTAAGTAATGCAGATAGTAGACCTAAACCGATTACGGTAAGAGCGACTTGGGAAAAATCAAGATTGAAAAATGTTGACACGCCTGAATCTAGTTCGTCATTACCGGTATCAACAGTAAGCCACCAAAATACTAGAATTATGGTACCTAAACCGCCACTAAAGTATGCTTTATTAGCAATCATTTTGAGAATTGATGCGTTATCCTCTGGCTTCAAGCGACTAATTAATCGGTCGGCCAATTCTTGACTGTTCTCTATTGCAGAGTTTACTGAATCAATAGAATCGGCTGAATCATTTGCCTCTGAATCCATTACATCTCCACCCGACATTAACTGCCCTTGAAGGTCACAACTTATCAAATCTATCGAACTGGGCGAGTTAATGAGTGAGAACTTCGCACCCGATGCAAACCGCGGGGAATCATATTTTCCACGTATCAGGAAAACAACAGATGGTCGGCCATTAATCATGGGAATACTGAATATTACTCCGGATTCTTTCTATTCTGACTCTAGATATTCAGCAGAGGATGCCGTGAAAAAGGCTAAACTAATGATAAAAAATGGTGCAGATTGGATAGACATCGGTGGTGAATCAACTAGGCCTGGAGCGTCCAAAGTTTCTATAGAAACCGAAATAAAAAGGGTAATACCAGTAATTAAGCAGTTGCGGGAAGCTAACGATAAGATTTTGATTTCAATAGATACTAGAAATCACCAAGTCGCACGGCTTGCATTAGAAAATGGCGCAAATATGGTTAATGATATCTCAGGATTACGTGATAAAAAAATGGTCGATTTAATCATCGAAGCAAAGTGCGCGGTATGCATTATGCATATGGATGGTGAACCCCAAAACATGCAGAAAAATCCACTGTATAATGACGTTGTTGAGGAGGTATTATGTTGTCTAGAGAAACAAGCCAAGGCGTTAACAGACAGGGGATTTCCAAGCGATTTGATTTTGATTGACCCCGGAATAGGCTTTGGTAAAACTCAACAACATAACTTGTTGCTGATTAAGTCTGCAAAGCGTTTTCAGGATTTGGGCTATGGTTTATTGTGGGGTATTTCGCGAAAATCTGTAATTGGTCACATAACTGGAAAACAAAATGCTTCAAACCGCTTAGCGGGAACTTTAGCTTCGTCGTTGTTTGGTGCACAAATGGGAGTAGACATACTAAGAGTTCATGATGTTGACGAACACAACGATTTTTTCAATACATATTATACTCTAAGCAACTAGATACCACCGATTAAGCCAGCAGCAGCGACCCAAGCACCGAGCATACTACCAAGGTTAGTCAATGCTGTTACCAGCAAAACCCTACCGGCCTTGTTCGACCAAAAACTACCTAGAGATTCTAATTTGAGAAATTGTTGTAAATCCTCAGCAGTTGGTTCTGCTACTTTTAGTTGGACATATCCTGCAAACCATCCAGCTGCCAATGTTGGATTTAGTGAAGTAATTGGCGAGGCTAAAGCTGCGGTTAAAACCGCAAATATATGACCTCTAGCAATGATACAACCAACTGCCGCTAAAACTGCGTTTGCAAGCGTCCACAGCGTAAACAATTCAACAATATCAACACTACTACCTTGGTATAGAAAGAAGCCAAACAATCCAAAGACAAACAAAGGGATTAACCAAGGTATACTTTTTGATAACATAGAACGTTTCGGTATTGTTGACAATTCTTCAATTCTATTCTTCGGCTGATTAGAACCTAGATATTGCTCAATACCATCCAAATGACCTGCTCCAACAACAGCTAATATCCTCCTATCGGATTCAATATTCAATATATTTTGAGCAAGATACTCATCTCTCTCATCGATTAAGACTTCACCCGCTCCCGGCGAGAATTCTTTCAACTCATTCATTAAATCGGTCAGGATGTCTCGGTTCTCCAATATTTCATCGAGATCAACGTCTATCTCATCCTCATCTTCACCAAGCATTGAAAATAATATCTTGATTTTTTCGCGAAATTTCATTTTTCGCCATGCTCGTCTTAGAGTAACCTGGATATCTCTGTCAATCAACTCAACCTGCAACCCCAAATCTTCTGATAACTTTACTGCCTCGAGTAATTCGGCTCCCGGTTGTTGACCTTCATCTAAGCCGAGTTTCCTTTGCTCCGCAGCCAATAGCGATTGAATTAAGACTAAAGGTGCCTTGCCTTCTTTGATTACTTTCAATAAGCCCTCTTTGTCTAACCTACGCCCACTTACCAGTGAATCATACCTTGACTTACACAATTCTACGGCAACAATATCTGGCTTGAAATCCTCAATCTGTTCCTTGACGGCTTCAACACTTTTCGAAGAAATATGAGCGGTACCCAGTAACCGTAAGTTTGGATTAACTTGAACGATTGACGTGCTCAAAATAAAATCACCTCACGCAGAGAATATGTCTTGCAAAATCTTCATTGTCTCCTTCATTATGAGTGTATGGTTTTCCTCTTCACCATCGAGGTTTTCTTGCATTATGATGTTGAAAGGAATCTGTCCTCCACCTAAAGATTTGTGACCACCGGCTAAACCTTCTGGAAAATTAGTCGACAATACCTTACCTATGTGGATGCTTGAATTATTTGAGCGAGCCGATAGAATTACTTTGTTTCGCCTGATTCCGAAAGCAACAACAGTATCTACACCTTGGGTTGGAAGCAGGAAATCTGCAATTTGCGCTAGTGAATCTCTATTAATCAAATTATGTACAGGCGCGAGGATTAAGTTGTTTATGTGCAATTTATTATTTAGCGCAGTCGAAAATGAATTCAGTGCATCAATAGACCTCGGTGGCATCTCTATTGCCCTAAGTTTTACCTTATCGACCCAAGCATTGATCCATAGTAGAGCACGGACATCAACTGCATTAAAATTCCTAGTAAATCCAAGCGTGTCAGTTTTAATGCCGAAAGCTAATGCCGTCGCCACTCTAGAGCTCATTCCAAAATCGCTGCTCATCAAGAGAGATGCAACCATCGAAGAGGTAGATGAATATTCTGAACTAACCATCGCCAAGTCGGCTGTTACTGCTTCATCAACATTATGATGGTCGATAATTATNTGNGGAATACANTCTTTTGGCATAATATTGTTNGCCCCGGGTCGATGGAAATCAACTGCAACTATTATATCTGAATCCTTGATTAAATCAGTTATTTCCCAATCAAGAATCAGCCTCCTTACAGGTATTTCTAGTTCCTTTACCATCGCTTGATTTTGATGATGTTCAATCATACCACCATGAACAATCTGTGATTTATGACCGTGTGAAGTGAATAATTCACTCATCGCAAGTGCTGAGGCCAATGCATCTGGGTCTGGGTTATCATGACAGAAAATGGTGACCCTACTGTTTTTTGAAATTGATTTCAAGTAAGTATCTAGAGTGAGCGCACCTTCTTTTCTCTCCCAACCTCGTATTCTATCTTGCATCGCTGAAAAAGATATGTCATCTATACTAATTAAATCATAACCATCGCCTTCAATCGGAATTGTTGTCAAAATAGGTGTTTGAGGCCATTTACGCTTGATTACCTCAAGAGGCTCGGCATCACTAATTGACTTATCATCTAAGTAAAGTATTGCAGTCGGAGAATTGTTAGTAATTGGTAACTCGCTAAGTGTCATTGATGATGGTAAAGCAATAATCTCACAGTTATCTAGAGATTCTCCAATAGGTAGGTCTTCAGCTAATCCAATCAAGGTACAATGTTTTCTGGTAGAACACCATTTAGCAAGCCTCAAACCAAGCCCACTTGAGCCGAATATCAAAAACATACCAAACACTTGGATGAATCTTTATTTCAAGCGAATAAGGTTGGTGCATCTCTTGCTACGCCTTGAACCTCAAAGAGATCTCTTCTTTGACAGCCTTTTATTGAAGCAACAAAAGTTGTCGGAATCATTTGAATTGCTTTATTGAAATTAGTCGCCGATGAATTATACATCTCCCTTCTGTCAGCAACCTGATTCTCAATAGAAACTAACTCGTTTTGAATGTTTAGGAAACTGCTGTCAGCCTTCAACTCTGGATAGGCTTCTGCAACAGCATTGATTCTTGGCATCATGCCTGCCATCATTGACTCTGCGGCACCAACGCCCTTTACGTCCTTATTTTGCAGAGCTCCAGCAGCCATTTGTCGAGCCTTGGCAAATTCCATGAACAAGTCTTTTTCATGAGATGCATAGCCTTGCACAATGTTTTCTAAATTTGGCANCATGTCGTACCTTTGCCTAAGTAATACATCTATGTTGGACCAGGCTTGTATAGCATTTTCTTCTAGCCCGACAAGCCGGTTCCATGTTGAGAAAAACCAAAAGATAAAGAATAAAAATAATACTCCAGTCACTAAAAGCCCAATTATTAACAGTTCCATAAATAAACCACTAGTTATTGCTTTAAGAGCCTTTTCTATAAGCAACTAACCGAAATAGAATAAATAGTATAGCAAATTGGGTTTTACCAATTGAGGCTTGAAATTGCTACTTGAATCAAGTTTNATCGTGGTTGGAGTCTTAGCAATTGGGTTTTTGTTCGCACCATTAGGGCTTGGAGGAGGAATTCTATATGTTCCATTATTCCACTATGTTGGCGGATGGGAAATTGACCAAAAATTGATTATTGTTTCATTATTGTTAAGCGCAATAACTAGTTATGGTAGCGGACTTGAACATAGAAAGCAGTCCTACATTGATGATGAATTGACTGGAATTGCCCTATGGGGTGCGATACCTGGAGCGATGATTGGAGTGTTTTTTGTTATGATAACTGGCACAGAATTCAAATCTCTATTTAAGATCTTTAGCGTGATAGTGGTTGGTTTTGTAATTTTTAATATGATAAAGAAAATATATGCTGAACACGCAAAAACTGAAACCATTAGAGACATCCAAATTAGTAAAATGACTTCACTTTCAGCGTTTGGCGGCTTCCTCTCCAGCGTCATGGCTGTTGGAGCAGGGATGATTTATGTCCCAGCAATGAGATTTTTTGGCAACTTGGACACTAGAAAATCAATCGGTTCGAGTTTGAATATCATGATGGTAGTTATACCACTAGCGATAGTAGCTCATTTCATGCTACTAAATAACTATCAGATTTCACAACTAGTTGATGAATCGGCGTTATTGATTATATTGATAATTGCCAATTTCACTGGCTCAAAGATGGGTGCAATACTAGGATTTAGGATGTTTGATGAAACCGTTTTGATGAAAATATTCATTGCGGTTTTATCGATAACATGGGTAAATTACGCTATTGATTTGATTATCTAAATTGACTCAATGACCATAGCAATACCTTGACCGCCACCAATACAAGCCGTGGCTACGCCGTATTTTCCTTTGCAGCGTTTCAATTCATGGGCTAATGTTAGAACCAATCTGGTGCCAGTTGCGGCTAAAGGATGACCAATTCCAACGGCACCACCATTAACATTTACTTTATCGATATCTAAGCCCAAATCTTTGATACAAGCAACTGCTTGGCCCGCAAAGGCTTCATTAATCTCCCAGCGGTCAATATCTGCAATAGTTAATCCTGCTTTTTCGAGTGCTTTTCTCGATGAGGGTACCGGTCCATAAGCCATAATCGCCGGCTCTAGACCAACAACCCCCCAACTGATTATCTTAGCCAATGGCTTATCATCGTCGGCTGTAGCCTTGCTTGAGGATTTAATTACCACAGCGGCTGCTCCGTCGACCACACCAGATGCGTTACCAGCAGTGACCAAACTCTCTGGACCGAATGCTGTTCTTAATCCTGCTAATGATTCCGGGGTGCTGTTACGCACAACGTGATCTTCATCTTCGTGACCAAAATCTCCAACTTTGACAATTTCTTGCTTCCATATACCATTATCTATAGAATGTGCCGTTCGGGAGTGTGACAGTGCGGCAAACTCGTCCGTCTCTTCGCGTGTCACCCCCTTCCGCTTACAGATTTCATCAGAAGTCTGTGCCATATATGAACCGCACATACCATCAAGGAGATTGGTAAATAGATAGTCTTCCATATCTTTTTCCAATACTGAGCCTTCTTTTGGCGATCTTGCTAACTTGTAGACATCACGCATACCACGTAAGACATGCGGTGCTTGTGACATATTTTCCATACCTCCTGCGACTACTGTTTCTGCTTCACCGAGCATAATCATTTGAGCCCCTGTAACTATCGATTGTAGTCCGCTACCACAAATTCTTGAAACGGTTAACATTGGTACTTCTTCTGGAATTCCAGCACCTAATCCAGCATGCCTTGCTCCGAAGATAGCTTGGTTACACGTTTGCAAAGCGTAACCCATCACTACGTGGTCAATATCTTTAGGTGATGTACTAGTCTTTTCCAGGGCTCCTTTAATCGCAATTTCTCCAAGTTTCAAAGCACTGTAATCCCTCAACAATCCGCCTGGTTGACCGTCTCCCCGCTTCCCACCTTGCCATTCACAAAATGGAGTGCGAGCACCGCCCACTATCACTACTTCTTCCATGGGAGGGCTAATGCAAACAAGGATTTGAACTTCATGTTAAGGCTAGCATGCAAATTGCCCCTAGGAATAATAGCATAGGCAAAGATATCATCTCAACAGTTGACCGTGAGCGTCCAATATTTGACAGCTCTGTGCCCCGATTTAGAGTTACCTTTTGTCCAACACCATCCTCATTACCCCAAACTTCGATTAATGTATTCTGCATTGTTTTGTCCAGCCCTTCCGCCTCAATTTCTTGATTTGGTCGCGATTTTATCTCACCCATTAAATAAACAGGATTGCCTAACTTTATGCCGTATAAAGTCCAACGGTGGTCAATTACTCGCCATCCACCAAGTGCGCCTGCGATTAAAGAAGACATAAATTGCTGACCTAATGACTCAGCAAATGCACCGTCCCAGCGTTTGATATAATTACCATAATCTGTACGTTTGAAACTGCTACCGTTTACTCGTATGCCTCCTGTTCCATCATGAAGAATGAACGGGCAACCACCTGAATCTGAGCGTATCGTCACCCATCTTCGCTCAGTTCTTGTCCCTTCCTTGGTTTTGACGGTACGTTCTTGTTGTTGTTCGTAAGTCCAACTAAATGCCACCATATTTTCCATGACCATTCTTGAATTACCATCAACGACCACTCTAAGAACGCCTTCTGCTGAAGGTCTTACTTGGCCTACTAACTCACAATGGCCTAAAGCAGCAGATCTAACTAGTGAGGTCGGAGTATCTATCATTTGATTGAGCATTTTTGCCTTCAGCCAGCCAATGATTAGCCAAATGATCGATATTAACAACATAATCCCAATTGGCAAATATTTGTCGTCTGTTTCACTCAACGATGAAATTCCAGCCCCGGCGCCAAGAATAAACGAAAATGTTGCAATTAATCCAAATATTCCATACAAACTCATACTAGCAGGAACTGGTGTTCCTACCCTAACTGGATGTTCTGGTAGTGGAGTCCCATCCCCATCTGGTGCGTATCTATCTTCTTTATTCCAAGATGCTGGCCCGGGCGCGGGAAGAATCCAATCATTTGGATCATTAGTTGGAACATAACTAGTTTGTCTCAAAAACCAATTGTCTACCGTGAGTCCGCTTTCTTTCGCCTTTTGTTCGAGCACTGCAGGGTCTATCGCCTGTTTTCTAATTTCGTGTAATTCTTTTTCATGAGAACCTGGAGTTACCACCGCCATCCCAAGGAATCCGACACCCATGACGAATAGTCCCCCAACCAATTCTTCGTTTGGATTTCCCAAGCCTCCAATTGTCATTAATAATCCAAAAATTGCCACAATCCCGAATATAACATATCCCAACCATCCCTGCCACCTGTAGGGCAATACCATCTTGAAGGAGCCAGACTGAAGGTTGAGAGTCTCTATCATCAAAGCATCCTAGTTAGACCGAGTGATTAAAGTTACTAGTCAGCCAAATAATTTTGAATCATCCAGACCATTATTCGAAATCATCAGTGGTATTGCGACGATTAACCCACATACTGCGCTGCAGACAGCACTAATACCTACCGCAATACTAGATACAACTGATTCATTCAGTCCCGTGTCTTGCGCAGCAACATCTGTGGAGCCGGTGAAACTTAGAATGATAGAAAACAAAAATCCGATTATGATTCCTA
>FUFK010038416.1_pt1 | contig 39784 bp, 71 predicted proteins | sample 1021851 | NCBI WGS metagenome assembly FUFK01 (sample SAMEA51879418, study PRJEB19060) | metagenome
AACCATTTAGGGTTGTTAGTGCAAACNNTANANNGANNANNNNACAGTTGCTTTANAATTANNNGAACATCAAGATAGTTNTTANACATTTGGAACTCAACAAAATGTTCCAACTATACCTGANACTACTTTNCCNAATCCNTTTNCTATTCAACCTCCAGCAAGTATTTCACTTGATGATGAAATGGTTGAATATAACGATGGAGGTGTTTTAACAAGATTATTAGTAACAGTTGGTGCATCTACGGATAAATTTGTTGATGAATACGAGGTAGAAGCAAAACAAACATTAGATGCTGATGGAAATGCTGTAACTGATAGCTTTAGGGTTATTGGTCGAGGTAGTGCATTGACTTATCAGTTGTTAAATGTGATCGATGGTGCAACTTATCAGGTAAGGGCTAGAGCAATAAATACAATTGGTGTAAAATCAACATTTATATCTACAACTAGAAAGATTGTAGGTCAGACTGCTGTTCCATCTGATGTAACAAACTTTGGAATTAATGTCATTGGCGATCAAGCCATATTAGGTTGGACTGCGATACCAGACTTGGATTTAGATTTTTATACATTAAGGTTTTCAACAGATTTAGTAAATCCGACTTATAACAACAGTTTTGACTTGGTAGCAAGAATAGCAAGACCAGCGACTTCGATAACTGTTCCTTTAAAGACAGGATCATATTTAATCAAAGCAGTTGATAAACTTGGAAACCAATCAGCAAACGCAACGATTGTTTCAACAAGTATTGCATCAGTTAATTTTGTATCTCAAACAACTATCAATGAGCATACTGCATTCTCTGGTACAAAAACCAATTGTTCGGTAATATCTAGAAACTCGGCTAATCATATTGCTCCGACTATTTCTGGTACATTAGGAGACTCAAATGCTACTGTTCCAGCTAGTGCAACTTACGCATTTAATAATACAATAGATTTAGGAGCAAAACTAAAAGCCTTATTCTCGGCTACAATTACACAGTTTGTTGAAGATGTATCAGAGTTTTTTGATGGAGGGCGACCTTCTGCTAGTACATTGTTTGATGATGGACAACCAGCACCTTTTGATGGTGCGGCTGAAGCCAACGCAAGTACAATACTTCAGATTTCAACAAGTGATGATAATTCAACATTTTCTGATTTTAAGCCATTTGTTGTTGGAGAGCATATAGGAAGATATTTTAAATTTAGAGTTTTATTTGAGTCAAGAGACACAAAGGCAAGATCACTTATATCTAATTTATCTGTAACTGCTAGTTTAGCAAAAAGACGAGAAAGCGGTAATGATATTTCAAGCACGACTAGTACGGACGGAAAAACTGTTACATTTGATCACGCATTTAAATTAGTACCAGCAATAGGTATTTCAGCCCAAGATATGGCAACAGGCGATTTCTATACGATTACGAATAAAACAGTTTCAGGATTTACAATAGAATTTTTTAATTCAGGCGGATCAACAATTGATAGAACATTTGACTTCATCGCTGAAGGTGTTGGTCAAGTAATAACATAAGGAGAAAATATGAGCCAAGTATCACAAATAACAATTGATAACCAAGCATTCAGTACATTTAGAACTGCTATGAATAATAGCTTTGGTGCATTGAATACTGGACACATTGGGAGTTCAAGACCAAGTTCTGCGGCGGCTGGAACGATATGGTTAGACAATTCTGTAACCAATACAATCACTATGAAACTGTTTGATGGCTCTGATGACTTAACTCTTTTCTCTGTAAATACTTCAACAAATGCAGTTACNTTACCATCAACAGTAAGCATAACGGAGGCTGATCCATCGGCAATACCATTTGCAATTGCATTGGGATAACAAATCAAGTAAAAGGATAAACTATGGCAAACAATTTCTCGGTAATAGAAACGACAGTTTCTAATAATAGTGCGGCGACAGTCGTATCAACAACTTCAAATAAACAAATAGTAGTAGGAATGAACTTGGCAAACACAGGAAGTTCTGCGATTGCAGTTGATGTAAAAGTCAATGACGGATCGAATGATTTCTTTATTGTAAAAGATGTCAGCATTCCAGTTAATTCAAAGATTGAAGTAATAAAAGGTAAACTCGTATTAGGGAGCGGTTATTCAATGACAGTTCAATCAGATGCCTCTGGTGGCGATCTTGATGTGGTTGTGTCATTATTAACTGATGTATCATAATGCACGATAACAACGATATATTTTATATAGGGTCAAAAGCTGGTCTTGATGATGTGGACTTGCTTCATAAATCAACAATAACAAAATCATTCACAATACCAAGTGATAGTAATTCATTGATGGTCGGTACTGTTACCTTTTCTGGTACTGTTACGATTGATGGAGTATTGGTTATAGTATAGGAGATAATATGGCTGGAATAGAAATAGATGGTGTAAATAATAAAATTGATCTTGATGATGATAAAGATACAAGTATTTCTGCAAATACAGATGATAAGATTGTTGTTGAAGCAGGAGGTACGAATACTTTATTTGTAAACAACGGAACAGTTGGGATATTAAATGAGCCAGATTTAGGGGGCGGTTTACATATAAAAGCCTCTGATAGTGGAGCGTCTGCAAACGCACAACACGATGAACTTGTTATTGAAAATTCTGGTAATTCAGGAATTAGTATTCTTTCAGGAAACACCTCTAATGGTGCAATATGTTTTGGCGATGATGGCAATAACTCAATTTGTTATATTGACTACGACCATAATACCAATGCTATGCAAATAGGAGTTAATAATGCGGCTGTTATGGATATAGCTTCCACAGGAAACAATATAATAAATTGTACAGGAATAGATGATGGTGCTACTGGAGATGGGGATTTTCCTGCTTTTACTCTTGGTCTAAAAAATTCACACGCAAACAACGCAAACGGAATTTATTATAAGAATACAGGTGGCTCACCTGACAATGCAAATCACTATATGATTTTATGTCAAGATTCTAGTACAAATAGATTTTTTGTTCAGTCTGATGGCGACTGTTTTAATCACGATGGCGATTTTGGACAAATTTCAGATGAGAGAATAAAACAAGATATTAGAGATGCTAACTCACAATGGGAAGATATTAAAAATATTAAAATTAGAAATTTTAAAAAGAAAGATGATGTTCGGCAATATGGCGATGATGCCTGGGAACAGATTGGTGTAGTAGCCCAAGAACTAGAAACTGTTTGTCCCAAGTTAATAAGAAAAGTGATTCCATCAGCAGGAGATATTCTTTCGGATCCCTCTTTAGGAACTTTAGATGAAGATGGCAATGTTAAAGAAGTCAAAGAACAAATAAAAGCAGTTGGAACTAGTATATTATATATGAAAGCAGTCAAAGCACTACAAGAAGCTATGACTAGGATTGAAGAATTAGAAACAAAAGTAGAAGCATTGGAGAACGCATAATGACATCAAAAATTAAAGTAGATACGATAGAAGAAAAGACAAGTGCAGGTGGTGTCACGATTGATAGTCTATTAATAAAAGATGGTGGGTGTTCCGTGTTAGATAATAAACCTGCTGTTTTAGTGACAAACTCTGGCAACCAATCAATTTCAAATTCAACACATACACAAATAACTTACGATACAGAAACTATTGATACAGATAGTGCTTTTGCAAGTAANACCTTTACTGTTCCGTCAGGNGANGGNGGTATGTATTGGATATATTCNCNNGGAGCAATGCAAGGAATNGACTCTGGNGAGTTTATTCAATTAAGAATGCACATAAATGATTCTGCAANTAGTTTTTATGATAATAGAATGACATCACACGCAACAGACACAGAAATGAAATACGGAGGAGGTGGTGCTTTTAATTTATCAGCAGGAGATACAATTAAATTTTTTGTTTTTCAAAATAGTGGAGATGCACAAAATTTAACAAATGCAACAGGTTATATTTATAAGTTAGGNACATAAAATGGCACAATTATATACAAAAATAAAATTATATTTAGAGTCAAATTCTAAATCTTGGAATGATGATAATATTTTATTACAAGATGATGGAGATGGTGCTTATATTAAAGTGTGGAATATTGACGGAGTTGATAAACCGACTATCGAAGTGTTAAACTCTTTTGAAAATGATGCTAATATATTTGAGTCAAATAATTCAATAAGAAAAACTAGAAAGAAAGCTTACGGAGATATTGGAGAACAGCTTGACGAAATATACAAAGATATTGATGCTTGGAAAGCACGAATAAAAAAAATAAAAGACGATAATCCAAAGGAATAACATATGAGTGAATTAAGAGTAGATACAATCAATGAAGCAACCTCTGGTACAGGAACGACTATAAGTAAATTAACTAATCCTAATCAGCCCTTTAGAAATTTAATCATCAATGGTGATATGAAAGTAGCTCAAAGAGCAACTAGTGCAACAACCATTACAAATAATTCTATTCATTATGCAACGGTTGATAGGTGGTTTGTATATGAGTTTTCTGATGGAGTTTTAACCTCCGAACAACACGATATGTCTGCGGCGGATCAAGCTACAACTGGACAAAAAAAAGCAATGGAATTAAATGTAACTACAGTTGATTCATCTATTGCCTCTGGTCAATGGTGTTTTTTTGCACAAGCAGTTGAAGCACAGTATTGTCAATCAGCTTTATATGGAACATCTGCGGCTAAAACTTTAACACTTTCTTTTTGGGTAAAAAGCAACAAGACAGGAACATATGCTGTTATGTTAGATAAAAACGACAGTACTCGTTATAGATTACCTATAACATACACAATAGATTCAGCAGACACTTGGGAGAAAAAAGTAATAGAATTTTCACCAACGGCTGGTTCAACAAGTTTAATTACAGGAGCAAATGGAGCTATTGCTGATGACAACGGTATTGGATTTTTTGTATGGTGGGTATTAGCGGCTGGAACGGATTTTCACGGAACAAATAATACTTGGACAAGTAGTGAAAAATATACCACGTCAGATCAAGTAAATTGGTTAGATAGCACAAGTAACAACTTTCATATAACAGGAGTTCAGTTAGAAGTAGGAGATCAAGCCACAGACTTTGAAGTCTTACCTTTTGATGTTCAGTTACATAGATGCATGAGATATTGTCAAAAATGGGATTTTTCAGCAAACAATAACATGATAGCTGTGGGAAGAACATTAAGTTCAAACAGAGTTGATTTATGGTATCAACATAAAGTTCCAACAAGAGCAGTAATAGATGCTATAACAGATAGTCTTACAACCGCTACAATTTATAGAGGTGATGGCACAATACATGACAGCACAACTCAAACAGCAACACAGTTAGTTTCAACAAGTTTAGAGGCTTTTGCAGTTAGAAAAACATACAGTGACACTATTGAAGCAGATAATTTAGTAGGAACACAAATGGGAGGCACGTTGATAGCAACGTGTGAATTATAATATGCAAGTTAAATATATTAAAGATATAGATACAAATGAAAATATAAACGTAATGGTTACACATGCTGATGGAACAGTTATTCATGCTGTTATCAAAGATGGCACTCAAACTTGGGAGATGGTTAAACAATGGGTAGCCGCAGGTAACACCATTGAGGAAGCTGATTGATGGCTACTCAAGCACAAAAAAATAGTGAAACACTTATAAGGCTAGAAGCACGAATTGAGACTATTGAAAATAATCATCTCACCCATCTCCAAAGTTCGTTGGATAAAATCGAAAAGCACATAGCATCAATATGGAAAGTGGTTGGTGTATTATGTTTTATGTTTACAATTGTTTTTGCAGAAACAGTTAAATCATTTATAGATTTATTAGTTATTTAATAGAGGGATATATATGGAGAAGATAGTTCTTATNCTATCAGATCANCACATACCTTATAATCANCCAGAAATGTTAGACTTCTTAAAAGCAGTCAAACAAAAATACAAACCTACTCGCATTGTAAATATTGGTGATGAGCTTGACCATCATAATATGGCGGTTAGTCACGACAGCGATCCAGATTTACCCAATGCTGGCGATGAACACAAAATTGCATTAAAAACTATAAAGCAATTAGAAAATTTATTTCCTAAAATGGATTTAGTTCATTCTAATCACGGAAGTATGGCTTATCGTAGAGCTTTTGCTAGTGGAATACCAAAAGCCTATATAAAAGATTATAACGATTTTTTAGAAGTTGGTAAGGGTTGGAAGTGGCACGAAGATTTAATACTTGATACACCAACAGGCAAAGTTTATTTCTGTCACGGAAAAGTAGCCAATATAACTAAATTAGTTCAACAGTATGGAATGTCTTGCGTACAAGGTCATTATCATAGCCAATTCAAAATCGAATATGTTTCACGACCAGATGCTTTAACGTGGGGTTTACAGGTGGGGTGCTTAGTGGACAAAGACAGTCTCGCTATGGCTTACGGAAGAATATTTAAAGATAGACCAATAATTGGCTGTGGTATTATTATTGATGGACTTCCAAAATTATTGCCTATGATCTTGAATAAGGGTGGAAAGTGGAATAAAGTCATCACTTGATGAGTGCATTTAAGAAACAAGTCGGTGGAACACATTACAAAGATCATAAGATACAACCTTATGAATTTATCCAAGAGAATAATTTAAACTACTTACAAGGCGTAGTTATAAAATACATAGTTCGATATCCACAGAAGAATGGAATACAAGACTTGGAAAAGATCATTCACTATTGTCAATTAGAAATCGAAAGGTTAAAGAATGGTAATGGCAAGAATTAAAGTTCCAGATCGTATGCAGACAGTTAATATTCGTATGTCGATAGACAATATGCGGGTAGTGGCTTCATTAGATTATGATTTTAGTGAAACAGGAATTACGCCAATGGCGATATGGGTAAAGATTAAACCCAATGAAAGTACATTAGATCGTGAATTACGATCTTCTGGCAAGCTGGCTTCTCTATTAATGCAATATGGGTGTCCGATGAAAGAGATAGCCGACACACTAACAAAAGACAGTATAATCGGACAAGTTGTAAACTATATAACAAAAAATTTAGAGGATATATTAGCTGGTAATCAACCAGATAAAATCCCTAATTTCTCAACCGACATTTATAAAATAAAATAGGAGAAACATTATGGACATAATGAATTATGTTTGGAAAGCTATGGACTTAGCTAATTACAAACTTCCACTATGGGCTGTTGCTTTAATCGTTTTTGGAGTTGTAATAGTATTCTAATGGAACTTAGAAAAAAAACAGAATATCTCATTATCCATTGTGCGGCCACTAAACCCTCAATGGATATTGGGGTTACTGAAATTCGTAAATGGCATTTAGATCGTGGCTGGAGAGATGTAGGCTATCACTATATGATAAGAAGAAATGGTGAAGTTGAATTAGGTAGAAGAAATGATGATATGGGAGCTCACGCATCTGGTTACAATCACAATAGTATAGGTGTTTGCCTTATTGGTGGAATGGCAGAAGATAACTCTGCTGAAAATAATTTTACAGATAGACAATGGACAGCTTTGCTTGATTTAGTCAAACAGATCCAAGTGGACTATCTAGATATTAACGTCATAGGACATAACGAAGTAAGTCAAAAAGAGTGTCCTAGCTTTGATGTTCAACAATGGAAAAAGGATAATTTATAATGTGGCTTTCAATATTACCGACTGTACTTAAAACAGGAGCTTCTATATTTGCTAACAGGCAAAAAGCAAAAGTTTTAATGTCTGATGCTGAACTTTTACACGCACAGAAGATGGCGAATGGCGAGGTGGAATATCAAGCAGCAGTAAGACAATCAAATGACAAAGGTTGGAAAGATGAGTTTGTTTTAATTTTGGTATCTGCACCTGTAATATTATTAATATGGTCAGTATTCTCAGATGATCCAAACATACAAGAAAAGCTAGATGTATTCTTCGATAAGTTTTCTAATTTGCCTTTCTGGTATCAATCTTTATTTATAGGCGTAGTCGCAAGCATATATGGCTTAAAGGGAGCGGACATATTTAAGAAAAAATGAAAAAGGTCAAGGTGACACTTCACCAACCTTTAAATATTTTCACATTAGTTAAATCTCTTTTAACAATTACAATCCTAGAAGAAGTCGTTGCACAATACGAAGTCATTGATCTTTACCCTTCATTGGAAAGAACTCGGAATTTAGANAAAATGATTCAAGCCAATAAAGATAATGTTTACGCTAGAGATGTGCAGTTGGATTGTTATTATGAATGTACTGAATTAGATGATCGAGAACTCTTGGCGAGAGATTTCTCAACCAAGAGCCACGACTTAACGATTAATTAATTACTTTTTATAAATTACTTTTGTTTGGTCATTGGCTAATTTTAAATCTTTTTTGGCTACCATACCAAAGCCATAATGCCAATCGCACCACACAAAATTATTGCCAACAGTTTTAACTATTGCGTGTCCATTAAATAACTTAGGATTAGACACACATTCAACAACTGTATTTTCTATAATTGTGTTCATATTATCACCCCCTCTCATATGCAAATAATATCATAATTAGTTATTAATTTTAGTCCGTAGATTATCTTTCTTTGGGACAATAAATTAATCACTGAATGTTATATGCTTTCCACCTATTGGATCTTCTCGCCAATCTTGGATCTTAAAGTTTTCAATATAAATATATTGTGTTTCTTTAACTTCATTATCAATAGAAACATCTTCTGGTTGTTCTATTACAAGAAGGTCTTTTCCATCAACTNTAACAATATCTAAGATTGCGTAATTTATATTAATTTTTTTAATCATTCTATAACTCCCCAAATTCATTAATAAACATTTTAATATAAGCTATTAAGCCCATATAACCTACCACCCCTAAGAGTGGTAAAATTACAAAGTATAATAAGTTTTCCATTATTTATCCTTTCTGGGGTGGCTTACGCCACCCCTAATATTTTTATTAAATTAATGTATTATAATAATCTTCATAATCTTGTTTTGAATTATAAATTTTACCATCTCTTGCAACATACTTTCCACTATGTTCTGCTAAAGCCCAAACTTTTGCTTCTGCTTTTGCTTTTAATTCATCAGTTGATAATGGATGATACCAAGCACCTTTTTCTTTAGGAAATTTTTTTCCATCTAATTGAACTTGAAAAATGTGTCCGTACCAACTTTCTTCGTGTTTAAATTTAATTTTCATAATGTCCCTTTCGTTTTGTTAATACCTATTTATATCAACATTTGTTAATATATACAAACAAATAAAACATTATTTTTAATTTTTTTTATTATTTTGAGGTTTTGTTCCTCTAATGTTCTATTTATCATAAATGCCCAAAATACGCCTAAAAATACTTAAGGCTTCTGCAAAGATCAAATTTAACTTAATATGCTCATTTTGAGCCTCTTTGGGCGTTTAAATGCTATTTAAAACGAGTTTTTTTATTCATATTCACCCTTACGATCAATAACTTCCCAAATGTCTTTTATTGTGGGTTCTAGCAATACTATTAATTCTAGGTTACTTAATCTATCTAATATGATCTGTTTTTTATTCATTTGTGATCTAACCATCTTTTTTAAACTTCCTTCTAATTCACTAATATCTTCTTTGGTATGATGTGGCATAGATAATAAGTTCTTAAATTTCTTATTATATAATTTAATTAAAAATTCTGCTCTTTCAGAAATAGTAATTATAAATCTATTACCTAATGAAACATTACATTGTTTACAGGAAGGAATAGTATTAGATTTATTAGTTGATGCACTTTTTGGATTAAAATTAGAAATTGATCTTGGGATAATGTGATCTCTATCTGTTGCTGACTCACCACAATAGGCACAAGTATATTCATTAAATATTTGTGTTATCTTTGTTTCTTTATCTAATTCTTCTAAAATTTCTAAATTCATTATGGCAAATTACCGATATGTTCAGCACAATCTAATTTTAAAAAATAGACTTCTTTCTCTATTTTCTCATTATTATCAAATTCTGTTGTAGCTGGACACATCAAAGTCGATATTGGTGGCATTTGTTTGAATAGATATAAGTTAGTCACATTCCAGCCGATAATCTCTCCAGACTCAAAGCTGTTTATATACCAAAACTTTTTGCGGTTATCAAAAGCCTCTTTCATTAGCCTTTTATACTTATCCCTCTCTAAGATGTAATCAGTATATCTATTTAACTCAAAGTCTCGGTGTTTTAGTTCAACGATGGCATATTGCGACTTACAATCAAAATAAGAGTATTCATCATAGTATTGGTACTCCAAAGGATAGAGAGCAAATTTAGTTTTATTTAATACTGATACGACTGCTAATTCTTTTTCAATCATAATCCCTGTTGTAGTTCTGCTCTCTTAGTTGAATGATATGATCTTAATAATTCAATATGAATTTTATGAGCCTCGTATTCAGCCCATTTACGACCATAATCCATTTCAGCCTCGTCAATCTTTTCATCTAGTGCTGCCAAATCTTCATCGGCTTTAGCTTTCATCTCAGCGTCTTTCTGCGTAGCTGTTAATCTATGTTTTAGATATAAACGAGANTTNANACGATCACGCTGTCNNAATAATGAATCAACACCAACTTTAGATTCTCTTGCAACCTTGCTAAGAGTTTCAGTCTGTTGTTTNAGTTCTTGTAATTCTTGTAATGTATTCATAGCTGGCGAGAGGTAAGTAAACATAAGGGGGAGTCAAAAAACTTACCTCTCATAAACTCCTTATCTGTTAAGTTGGATAAAGAAACTTGTAGCAATATCTTTTTTAAGACCATTATCTAGCTTTCCTAAATATTCATCTTCATTTATTGCTTTCAAACACATTCGATATTTAGCAATCATATCGACTACTTTAATATTGATATCGCCAAATGTTTCACTCTTTGATTCAGCTTCTAGTTTCTCAGTATCGAAACTATCATCAAGATCATCGTCAAGTGCATCAATATCATCTGTTATAAGTTTTACTTTTTTATCGTTATCTATATTAACCCACCCTTTATTGACGTAATAACTAAAAGATATTTTATTACCTTCTTTAGCCCATTCTGGTATTTCATCATTATCAATAAATAAGTTACAAGTAAAATTATTGTACTGTTCCTTATAAGAGTTAGACGATTTAATATCTTCATTATCCTCAAGGGGTTTTAAAGACATTCCAAACTTCCCACCTTTAGGTGGAAAGATTTTATTTATTTCGCATTGTATATTAGCCATTGTTTAGTACTCCTTCATATAGCTTTGTTATTTGTTCTTTAAACTTCTTATCTGAAAAGTAGAAGCTACTTAAATCTGGATATGGAAATGATAATAACCAATCAGCTTTTGACTTACACATATCGTCAACCCTTTCGATTAATTTCATATTATGATAAATGATTTCCCACCCTTTTCGTAACATAGCATCTGGTATCTCCAGATAATTAGTTTTCTTATTAGAGACATACAATAGAGCAAATTTTCTATTTTGACCAGTTAATTTCCAATATAATGATTGTTGCAAAATATGGTCATATGAACAAGTTTCTAGGGAACTTGGCACTCTTTTTGTTGTCTTAATATCTATTACTAATGGCATTGGGACATTCTTGAAATAACTAAAATCTAGAAATCCGTGTATGCCATATTTTAATCCAAACTCTTTACCATCATTGAATACCCTTTCTTGGTATTTCTCTGGTCGTTTAAGTTGTCTAGATTGTAATTCTTCAGCTATCAGATAAGCACAATCATAAGCAAATCTTAATTCTGTCTTATCTTGACCACCCATCTTTTCCCATTTCTTAGTAGCATAATCTAAAGCCTGTTCCCCTGTAACATCTCTAGCCATTAAATATCTAGCTAAAGGTTCAGCAACATTCCCTCGAATAGCCGAATCACCATATGGTTGTTTGATACCCATAATCTTGTCGGCAACAAACAACTGCGGTACATTTACAAATTTATTCGTAGATGAAGCTGAATGTTTAAAGTTTTTAAGCAACGACATAAGCCACCAATAGGACAGTTATAATTAAAACAATTACAACAGCTATTACAAACTTTCCAAATGTAGTAAAGTAGTTCATAAGTTTTCCCCCTTTTTAATTTTAGTTTTAGCTCTTTCTAAAGCCTGTTTATCAAAATGATCTAGTTCTTCTGATAGTACCCATTTTATAAATGCTTTATATTCAGCCCTAGTCATTTTAACATTTAATTCTTTATATCCGTGATTCTGANTCNNCATTATCTTCATCTCCTAATTCACAAAATATATTCTCACAGTCGATACATATATTCTGATAGTTAATTTCATCGTGATCGCACATAGTACCGCACTCTTTACAAACTAATATTTTCCTACTTGACATCTAATTCGTACCAATACCAAAGATCAGAAACTTGAGATTTTATAATATCAATCTCAGTCGAACACCAATCTGCTCGAACCCATTTATATTGATTGTAGACCATTAATAATAAACATATCGCTATTACTAAATGGATTATTCTATCTGTTATTCCCATATNAAAATTTGATGTCCTCTGCCAGAAAGACATCTCTCCATTATTAATTTATAATTATCTGGTGCTTTTGGTGTAAGATTTAATAATCGTATTCTTGAAACATTATAAACCTTCTTACCAATTTCCCATAGTGCATTGGTATTATCTTGAGCTATTGCTTTGCAAGTATAAATATCATCGTGCTGTCTTGTAGCATCGTGAGGGATATTACCAGATCCACCTCTACTATCAACGACAGGCATTGACGCACAAGCTGTTAAGCTAAATAATACCAATATCAGAATTGCCCTTTTCATTCTTTACCCTTTCATTATAAAGTTTTTCTACTAAATTAAAAACTATATATTTTTGTTTCATAGATAATTCTTCTTCAAGTTCAATCAACATCTGATTAATGTTATTGAATTGTTTATCGTCATAGTTGAAGGCTTTATACTTCCAACCATTTTCTTTAGGTGTATGTTCTCCCATTATAAACTCCTTATAAATTTAGTTAATGCTTCAAAATACCTAAGATGTTTTTTAAATATTTCTAAATCTCTTAATTGATCTATTTCTTTCATTGGATCGTAAAATACTTTCATTGTTTCCCTTTCGCTATAAATTCGTCAAATATAATTCTTGCTTCTTTGACTGAATATGGTTTTTGTTTATAGATTTCTCTTTCTCGTCTATTCCAACGAAGCCATCTTTGAAACTCATTTTCAATAGTTTCATCTTCATTCAAAATAAACTCTAAGTCTTTTGTAATCATTATGCCCTTTCTATCTAAATTTAACTGACTTTGCTTTGTTAAATCTTTTATAATTGTCATATTCTTTTTGGAATTTTAATGCCAAGTCATTATCTGTTTCAACTAATTTAGAATCATCACCATTTCCCTCGTAGTATTCAAAAGTTGTCATCATTAAATCAATCTTTGATACTTCTAAATTTTTTGGCAAAGCCCAATTTTTAAATTTTTCGCCTTTACCAATTTTTATACCATCAGATGTATGTTCTCTAATTACACGACTAACAAAGAATTCGAGAAATTGATTTAAATTTCGTCTGTCATCTTTATCTAATCTTTTTATATTTATAGTCATTGTTTGCCCTTTCCAGAGGTGGCTTACGCCACCCACTCTGTTGTTAAGATATAATTATTTTTTACTGATTCTTTTCTAGTATTATCTTCTCTTTTTAAAGGACAATCTAAAAAATAAATCTTATTAAGTTCATTTACGATTTTACAAGCGTAAAAAGCTCCATCGTGCAAACAATGTGTGCTACTTACTTTGTTTAAAAGTTTTTCACCAAAAGACTGATTAAAACTTCTAATATTTTTTGTGTCATAAATATAAAAGATATCGCCCTTATTAGTTACCATAAAGCCATAATCTTTACTTGCAAAATCATAATTGTCTTTAACAAAGCCCTCGTATTCGTGATGACCTTTAATTTGTTTTTGTAAATTTAGAGCATCGTCTAAATTATCAAATTTAGTAAATTCAACTATGTTTGTATTTTTATATTTCTTCATTGTGTTCCCTTTCGTTTATTTAATATCTTAAATTTATAGATATTTGTTAATATTGTAAACAATAATAATAAAAAAATATTGACGTTAAAAAATGGGAGTTTATGGTCGGTTTTGTGGCTAGTACATCTGACTTATGCCCTTTCGTCATACTAGCCACGCTATTTTAAGACAATTCTGACACTAGACCCCTGTCATAAGTGTCATAGCTGTCCGAAAATAAAATATGAAGAAGATTATTAGATCAACGAAACATCTTAATTTCATTAGATCACTCCCCTGTTATATATCCGAGCAAACACCAAGCCAAGCCTGTCATATAAGAATACTATCAGATGGTGGCATAGGATTAAAACCTAGTGATTGCTTTGTATTACCCTTTATCTACCAATATCATAAAATGCAAACTGATCTTGGGGAGCAAACATTTTATAAAAAATTTAATATTAATCCTTTTACTTTGGCAAAAGAACTAGTAATAATATCACCTTGTAGAAAAGTTAACAATCGAGAGGTGCTACACCTCTTAGAAGAAAGGGCAAAAACATATGGACGGGTTTATTCTTATTAGTCGTAAAATTTTATCTCATCCAGCATTAATAAAAAGAGATCGTACTTATTGTGAAGTTGGTGCTTGGTTGTGGTTATTGTTAGAAGCTAGTTTTGCAGAAAGAGATTTTACAATAGGGACACAAACAGTAAGATTGAAACGAGGTGAACTATGTCATTCAGTATCATATATGGCTGAAGCGTGGGGTTGGACTCAAAGTAGAACACGCCATTACTTAGATAAATTAGTAAAATTTAACAGCATATCATTCGGCAAATCAGATGGCAAATCAGCAGACTTTCCAAACATTATAAAAATAGTCAATTATGATGATTATCAATACAGTATTGGCAAATCAAATGGCGAACCTCGTGGCAATAAACATAATAAAATAATAAATAAAGATATAATATATATAGATGAATTTAATAGAATATGGGCTAAATTAAGAGCTAAGAGAGGTAGTAAGAAGGTAGCTTTACAGAAATATAATAAGATTAAAAACAAAGTTGACGCTGACACCTTGATTGAAAAATATAATCAACTTGTTGCTAAAGCCTCTAGTCCAGAGTTTATTCCGCATTTTTCAACCTTTTTATCTCAAGAACGCTGGCTTGATGAAGATACTATTGTTAAAGAAAAGAAGATAACACCAGAGCAATTTTTCCGTCAGAGATTTCCTAATACAGTTCCAGATGGTTTTATAATGACATTTCATAGCTGGAATGAGATAACTTTTACCAATGGAAAAGAACAAGTTAGTTTTAATTATATGACAGGGGAAAAGATATGAATGTATTAAGTTTATTTGATGGTATGAGCTGCGGTCAGATTGCTCTAAATCGTTTGGGTATAAAATATGATAATTATTTTGCTTGTGAAATAAAAAAAACAGCTATTAAATTAACTCAACATCATTATCCTAAGACAATACAATTAGGTGATGTAGTAAATTTAAACATAAATGATTTACCAGAAATAGATTTGTTATTAGGTGGTAGTCCTTGCCAAGATTTTTCTATATTAAAAACAAATGGTGAAGGATTAAAGGGTGATAAATCAAAGTTATTTTATGAGTACCTTAGAATAAAAAACGAGTTAAATCCTAAGTTTTTTTTGTTAGAAAATGTTAGAATGAAAAAAACAAGTGAAGATGAATTGAATAAATATCTCGGAGTTAAGGGCATACATATAAATTCTGAATTATTAAGCTATCAAAAAAGACCTAGAATATATTGGACAAATATACCTAATGTAGGAGTCCCAAAAGATTTAAATATCGATTTTCAAGACTTTAAAGAAACAAATTATGATATTTGTAAACAATATGAACTTAAAAAAACTAAATCACGAATCAAAATGTGGGGTGATGGTAAAGGAAGAAATAGTGAATTAAAAAGATGTTCTAACATAACAAATGCAAAAAAAATATATTGTTTATCTAGAAAACAAGATCGAAGCCCAAATTCTGGATTAGTGCAGCTTGATGATTGGTGTAGATATTTAACAAGAAAAGAACTTGAACAAGCACAAACAGTTCCAATTGGCTATACAGATATTGTTTCAATAAACCAAGCTCAAGACCTTTTGGGTGATGGTTGGACAATAGATGTTATATGTCATATTTTAAAAAGATTGTCTGATTAAAACAAATCAAGTACATTGCTTTTCATGGAAGCAATCAAAGCTGAAGATAAGCGAAAAATAAAACCTAGATTTATTGGTACTAAAAAAGAAAAAGCCAAAGGTCAAGGTCGAGTTGTAATGATTAATGTTACAGAAAGCTCGTTAGATATATTGCGATCAAAGAAAGTTTTAAACAATATTCAATATTATACTGCATTGAAATTTCGCAGATTATGGGAAAAGTCTCGTATTGGGAGCTATACATCAAATTTTCATAAAGTTGGTGAAATGAATGGCTGGAATGATATGGCGGTTGATAGAGTAGAAGCTATTTATAAATTATCTAGGTCACACACTTGGTTAGGTGATTATTCTTTTCAAATACTGTATAGAATTTGTGTTGAAGATTTTACTGTAAAAGAACTAGCGGCTAAACATCAGATGCACCGATCATATGCTGGACAAAGATTAAGAGAAGCAATAGACGAATTTCGTAAATTTTTAGATCAAAGTTATTGACTTTGTAAACAGTAAAGAGTAAAAGTTGATATAATTACCATTCGTGTAATTNTACATCAANTCAANNATTAATNTTTGGGAGTTTTNNATGCCATATCANATGGGTAAAAAGAAAAAAAAGAAAAANAAGAATAAGAGAAANTANTGGTTAANGTTGCNTCTATNAANAANATNATNNAGGNTNTNANNCCNAGACAACAAAAGACAATGAGAAGTCANGCNAGACACCANNNNCTNAAACANATGAGAGCAATGGCAANNGATATGAAAAANGGTCGTACTTTTAGACANGCTCACATTTCAGCACAAAGAAAAGTAGGCAAATAATGGCTAAAAAACGCAGAAAAGTACCAAAGGATAAAAAAACTGGTGTACCTAAAAAATATTTATCTGGTCTAAGAGGTGCAAAAAGATCAAGACGAGCTAATTTAATCAAAAGAGTTGCAAGTCTCTATAGATCAGGAAGAAGAATACCAAGAGGATTACTCAGAGCTAGGACAAGAGCATAATGGCTGTAAAAAGAAAACCTTTATCAGAGGCTACAAAAGCAACATTGAGAAGAAAAGCCAAAGCATCAAAAAGATACACATATGGCACACTTGCTAAAGTTTATCGTAGAGGACAAGGAGCTTTCTTGAGTGCTGGATCAAGGAGAGTACCGATGGCGGCTTGGGCGATGGGTCGAGTCAATAGTTTTTTAAGAGGAAGTAGGAAACACGATTTAGATTTGCGTAAAAGAAAACGCAAATGATCTGGGTCATAACAGCCATGTTATGGTATCAGGATATTGATAAGCCGATATATACTGATTACTTGCTTAAATCCTTTGATACAAAACAAGAGTGTTTAGACTTTGTTTTTTGGAATAAGGTTGAAATGCTTATGGAACTAGCTGAAGAAAAAGGCACATATGAAGGTCAATCTCTAAAAACATGGACTTTTTATTGTGAAAATAGGAGACTGGACGAAGTATGATAAAAATTGGTGATTTATTCAAGCAAGGTATTTGTATTGTTTGTAAGATACCTTTATTTGGGTACAAAAAAATAACTCGCAAATATTGCGGCAAGTGTAATGAAGAAAAAAGTTGAACTACCAGAGTTTATAAATTTATCTCATTATCGTATTCAAATAATACAAATCAATAACCATATATCATATGAGTTGGCTGAACAGCAAGGTAGCTTTCATTCAAGAGAGATGAAGATATATGTTGATGAGACGATTATTGAGAGAGGCGGTACAATTGCGGTAGATTTGGTGAAGCATGAGCTTCTCCATGCAATATTCTATCTGAGGCAAATGGACGACAAAAAAGAGGAAGATATTGTAAATGGTATGGCTACACACTATACCGAGATTGAAAAGAACAATCCAGATTATGTGAGGTGGAAACTTCAAAACTTAAATTAAACTGTATTAACAGGGTTTACTCAAACAAGAGGTAAAAATGGGAAGAAAAACATTACTATATTCAGAAGCAAAAGATAGACTATTACTTGCAATTACTAAGGGACTAACAATCCTTGATGCGTGTGAATATGCGGGAATATCTGAACAAACATATTATAATTGGTTAAACAAAGATGTTAAGTCTATTGCAAATGAGGAAGATAAAAAAAAATATCTTGAGTTTTTAGAGTCTCTAAAAAAGGCTCAGTCAGAATGTCAAATGTATTGTTTGGATTTCATAATGAAAGATAAATCTTGGCAATCTAAGGCTTGGGTATTAGAGAGAAGATTCCCTGATAGATGGGCTAAAAAAGATATGACAATCAATGAAAATAATGAAAAGGTTATAAACTTTACATACGGATAATGCAGTTAATCAACGATGATTGTTTAAATGCTATGGCTAAATTGTCAGATAAAAGCATTGATTTCATATTAACCGATCCACCTTATGGCACGACAGATTGTAAGTGGGATAGTATTATTCCCTTCGAGCCGATGTGGAAAGAGCTGAAAAGAATTATTAAAGATAATGGTTGTATTGCTTTATTCGGATCAGAGCCATTTAGTAGTCATTTAAGATTATCTAATTTAGATTGGTTTAAGTATGATTGGTATTGGAATAAAAAACAAGGAACAGGTTTTTTAAATGCTAAAAAATATCCTTTAAAAAACATAGAAATTATTTCTATATTTTGTAAAAAACCTCATAAGTACAACCCACAAATGAGGACAGGAAAACCTTACACAATTAAAAAAGGTGGTGGAACGCAAGTTTATCATAAAGATAGTGAACCAGTTATTATTACAGTCAATAAAGGTTATCGTTATCCATTAACATTATTAGAATTTAATAGAGATAAATCAAGAATACACCCAACACAAAAACCAGTCGCTTTGTTGGAATACTTAATCAAAACCTACACATACGAAAACGATATAGTTCTTGATTTTACAATGGGTTCAGGTTCAACTGGGGTTGCTTGTAAGAACACCAACAGAGATTTTATAGGAATAGAGTTAGACCAAAACTATTTCAATATTGCAAAAGAAAGAATAGAAAGTATTTTAATATAATGGCTAAATATAGAGGACGAGATGTTAAACTTAATAAACCCAGTCGTGGAGATGTAAAGAAGTTTAAAGTTTTTGTAAGAGACAAGAAAACAGGCAATGTAAAGAAGATTAACTTTGGGCAAAAAGGCATGAGTATTGGTAGAAATGATCCAGCTAGAAGGAGATCATTTAATGCGAGAATGGGTGCTATACTAAAAGAAGTAAAGGGACAAAAAACACTCTCTCCGGCTTACTGGTCTTTACAGGCTTGGAAAAAAGGTTTCAAAATATGAATGACAGTTCAAAGATTATGCAATGGCTCAATCAGAAGGTCAATGAGCTTAAACCAGAGGAAAAGAAAGAATTTTATTTTAATAGTGATTATGCTGGTCGGAAAGTAACCATACAAGTAAAAATAGATGCCCTTAACAGCAACACAGAAACAAGTAGCACTAAGCACAGCTAGGAATCGTGTTTTAGTCACTGGAAGAAGATTTGGTAAGACGCACTTGGCAATCGGAGAGTTGTTAAAATATGCTTGTCAGAAGTCAAAGCAGAAAGTTTGGTATGTTGCTCCAACTTATAGACAAGCAAGACAAATTTGTTGGGCTAAACTGAAAGAGGTAGCCTTAAAAAACGAATTAATTAGTTATATAAACGAAACAGACCTTACAATTAGACTGCACAACAACTCAGAAATATCACTTCGAGGAGCAGATCGATCTTCTCAAGCCTTAAGAGGTGTCGGTTTGGATTTTCTGTGTATTGATGAGGCGGCTGATGTCCCCTCAGAGGCTTGGTATAGTGTACTTAGACCTACATTATCTGATCGTAATGTCAAAGGTGATGCTTTATTCTGCGGCACTCCAAGAGGATATGGCAATTGGTTTTACGATATTTTTTGTAAAGGCAAAGAGGACAAGGACTGGATCAGCTTTCAGTTTACTACTCTCGATGGCGGTCAAGTAGATCAAGATGAGATAAACTCAGCAAAGAATGATCTTGATGAACGGACATTCAGACAAGAATATCTAGCAACATTTGAGACTTATGCTGGAGCTATATATTACAACTTTGATCGAGATGAAAATGTAAGAAGTTTAAAAGATAATAATACAACCTTACATATTGGTATGGACTTTAACATAGACCCTATGTCTGCGGCTATATTTCAGTTNCANAACAANANNATAAATTTTATTGANGNGGTCGTAATATACTCGTCAAACACAGACGAATTGGTAAAGGAAATCAAATCAAGATACCCTAATAGATCAATTATTGTCTATCCNGANCCAGCTAGTAAACAACGCAAGACTTCTGCTGGTGGTAGGACTGACCTAAANATATTGCAAAATGCTGGATTTACAGTCCGAGTAAAGAATGTTCACCCACAGATCAGGGATCGAATAAATGCTGTAAACTCCAGATTAAAGAATACAAACGAGCAAAGAATGATGTTCATTGACCCTAAGTGTAAGAACATAATTAGAGGCTTGGAAAGACACCTTTACAAAGAGGGAACTACGCAACCTGATAAGGATAGCGGATTTGACCATATGAACGATGCCATTGGNTATGCGGTAGATTATTTGTTCCCTATAAGAAAACAATACACAAAACAATTACCTCAGAGATGGAGCGTTAAATAATGTACTCAATTAGTCAAAATATCGATTCATTAATTCGAGACAAAGAATTTTTGGAAAACAAACACGAAAACTATGATCTTATGATCCATAGATGGAACTTTTACTTGAGATCATATCTTGGTGGAGAAGAATATAGATCAGGTAGTTTCTTACATGAATATGCAATGGAACTAGATATAGAATATCAAAACAGAATAAATTATACACCCATAGACAATCATTGTAGAAATGTAATAAGCATTTACTCAAGTTTCTTATTCAGAGTGCCGCCAACTAGAAACTATGGGACATTAGAGAGTGATCCTAGTTTAGAATNATTCTTAACTGACACAGATTTAGACGGACAGAATTTCAATGCGTTTATGAAAAACGCACAGACTTATTCTAGTGTATATGGCAATGTATGGATATTTGTAGACAAACCAGAAAGTAATGCACAAACAAGAGCAGAAGAACTCAGTCAAGATATTAGACCTTATCTGACAATGATAACTCCAGACAATGTGATGGACTGGAACTATGTAAGAGCTGCAAGTGGTCGGTATGTACTAGATTACATCAAGGTCAGAGAAGAAGTTACATCTGACGGATCGTATTACAGAATGTGGACACCTAATGAAATTTCTTATGTGTTTGTGCCTAAAACTGGTAAATCAAAGATAATTGAAAGAAAACCAAATCAGATTGGAACAATACCAGCTATCTGTTTATATAACAAAAGATCACCTAGACAAGGTGTTGGTATTAGTGATTTGACAGATGTTGCATTATTGCAACAGTCTATCTACAACGAGTTATCTGAGATGGAACAGTTAATAAGATTATCTAATCACCCTAGCTTAGTTAAAACTCAAGGAGTTGAGGCGAGTGCTGGTGCTGGTGCAATTATATCAATGCCAGATGATTTAGACAGTGGCTTAAAACCTTTTCTATTGCAACCGAGTGGATCAAACCTAAGTGAGATCAGATCATCTATTGAACAGAAGATTGAGATGATAGATAGAGCAACTCATATGTCTGGTGTTAGACAAACTAAAACTCAAGTACAATCTGGGATTGCATTACAGACTGAGTTTGAAAATCTAAATTCTACATTGAGTGAGAAGGCTGATTTACTTGAAAATGCAGAAGAACAAATCTGGTCTTTATGGGCTATGTGGCAAGGCAANTCATTTGATGGTGANATTGATTANCCAGANAGCTTTAACCTNAGAGATTATGCTTCTGATCTTGCTTTCTTACAACAAGCAAAAGCAAGTGGTGTAAGATCAAGCACATTCCAAAAAGAGATTGATAAACAGATTGTAAATGCGGTTATAGATGATGATGCAGTAATCAGCACGATCAATGATGAGATCACAGCACAAGCAGAGATAGGAGTATTTGAAACAGCACAAACTCAAGCAGAGGTAGCTGAGGAAGAAGATGCCGAGTAAATTAGATTTGTCGGAGGACAGCAAAGTCAGTCTCCCAGCTAAAAATTTAATAACAATAATTGGTGGAATTTTAGTTGGCTCATGGTTCGCATTCGGTGTGATTGAGCGGCTGAACATCATTGAAACTGAATTACAGCTAATGCAACAAGATTTATTAGAAGCTAGTACACAGAAACCAATAGACCAAGAGCAGTTTATGTTGTTAGAGTTCTTATCAAAAGAGCAAGACAAACTTAAAGAAAAGATTGAGGCTGAAGTACCTAATATCAAAAAAAACGATATGACCATACAGTTTCACGAAGAAAGAATTATTGATTTAGAAGAAAAGAATGGGACTTACTAATGATTGAAATGGTATTTGCAATGATGATGATACAAAACGAGGATAAAGTATTAGAGTATGTTCCAACTCAAGGAATGGCTGACTGTTTAGCACAAAAGCGAGTAGTCTCAAGATCAATAGGAGAAGAGCAAGANGGTATCAGAGTAATGTGTAAGGAACTAAAGGTTGAGTTGGAGAATGATATGGGAAGGTTACGAATTAAGAGAATTATCGAATGATGTGCAAAAACTGTGAGCATGAATGTCATTGCTCAAATGGAAGTCAATGCCCTAGTTGCCCTTGCATGAATTGTGAACATAACCCACTTGATGAGTTTTGGAAAANNTTANATGAGAAAGAGTAAGACATTTTCTGCTCATGTACCTATACAAAAAGGTACATCGATTGGTCGTAACCCAATCACAAGCACAATGAATAAAAAGAAAAAGGCAAGTTTTAAGAAGTATAGAGGACAAGGCAAGAGAAGATAATGGATAAGATTGAGAAACTTGCACAAGCTAGAGAAAACTTAGTAGATGATATTGAGCTTAGACATAACAACAGATTAAACATTGCACTTGAAAACCTTGAAAAAGATGTTGTAAAGATTGCAAATGAACTACCGCAAAGGCAAGGTAAACTATTTGAGGCACGATTAGCAGTTGAAATTAGACCAAAGCTGAAAGAAGCAATAGATAAACATTATTTACTCTGGGCTGATAATACAGTTAGAGAATACGATAAGGTTGCAAAACAAATCATAGAGAATATGAAAGACTTACCGATCCCAGTNAAAGTTTAAAACACTTACTGAGNTTGATATTGANACNATNACNAATCTNAANAGATTAAAGTTNACTGGNTTTTTAGATATTGCAACTGAGACNACNAATGCACTTGCTGATAATGTTTACTCCTCGACAATNGCTGGCAAATCATTTANNGATATGCAAAAGGAANTACAGCAAAGAATAAACGGAGTTTATATCAAAGCTGATGTAGATGAGATTGATGAATTGGTAGAGTTTGTAGCAACAACAACAGATGAAGTCGCAAGACAAAAAGCAATTGATAGGTTGCATACTTTCTATGGTGCTGATCGAACTGGTGAGAATATGAGAAGATACTCAAAGCAGTTAGCACACGATAGTTTGATGGAGTTTGATGGACAGTTTACAAAAGCGAAAGCAACTGAAGCTGGACTTACAAATTTTCTCTATTANGGAGATATAATTGGTGATAGTAGACCATTTTGTATTNCNAATAGAGGAAAAATATTTTCAGAAGATGAACTTAGGGATAAGTGGTCATCTGAGAGTTGGAAAGGAAAATCTACTTCCGATCCATTTATAAGCAGAGGTGGTTATAATTGCCGACATCATCTGCAACCAACTGATCCGAGTTGGTATAATGAAAATGGCGATTTAATAATATAGGAGAAATCTACTATGGCTGACGAGCAAAAAACGGAGATTGAGAATACTGAATCTCTTGAAACAAAACAGGAAGTTGAACAACAAGAACCAATGATCGCACAAAGCGAGTTGGATAAAATCATTGAGAAGCGACTTGCGAGGGAAAGAGCTAAAATCGAAAAAAGATTTAGTGGCATTGACCCAGACGAAGCACGAAAACTCTTAGACGAAAAAGAAAAAAGAGAGTTAGAGATGAAAAAAGAACGAGGCGAGTTTGAAACTGTATTAAAAGAAACAGTCTCAAAGAAAGATGCTATTATTGCACAACAAAAAGCCGAGTTAAAAGCTGTACGAATTGATGATGAATTACTTAAAGAAGCTAGTAATCAACAAGCTATAAAACCACAGCAAGTAGTCAATTTGTTAAAGAATAAAGTTCAACTGAGCGAAGATGGTAAAGCAGAAATTATTGGTGATAATAAGTTGCCAATTTTTAACGACAAAGCAGAACCAATGAGTATCAAAGAATATGTTGAACAATTTCTAAATGACAATCCTCATTTCAAAGTAGCATCACCAAGTGGTGCTGGAAGTAAATCGAGTGTTGGCGGTGATACACCTAAACCTTTAAATTTGGCGGAACTAAATATGAATAATCCTGAAGATAAAGCTAGATATATGGAATATCGTAAGGAAAAATTCAAAAATTATTAATAACAATTTAACCATATAGGAGAAAATTATGGCTAACGAAACAACAACATCGACATTAGATGATTTGATCTCCCCATTGGTTGCTGAAGCTCTATTTGTAGCTTCTGAGCGATCAATTATGAGAGGTCTTGTNAGAAATTTCNNAATGCCTAANAATTCAGGCAAGGTACTACAAGTGCCAATTTACCCAACTGTATCTGCGGCNGCTGTTGCAGAAGCAACTGACCTNACAAATACTGCGGTCTCAACTTCCAAAAAAGATTTGACTGTATCAGAAGTCGGAATTATGGCTACNGTNACTGATCTTTCTAGNAATGTATCTGANTCAGATGTAATCAGAGACTTAGGAAAATTGTTTGGTGAAGCAATTGCAAAGAAAATTGATTTAGACTTAACTGCACTGTTTGGTGGTTTTTCAACTACTGTTGGATCAGCATCTACAACAATGTCTGCTTCATTAATTTTCCAAGCAGTAGCAAAACTAAGAGCGGCTGGTGTACCGGGCGATGACCTCGCTTGTGTTATACACCCACAAGTTGCATTTGACTTGAAATCTGGTTTAACAAATACTTTTGCTAACCCTAATCCGGGTGTTGGTAATGAAGCATTGAGAACTGGTTTTGTAGGTCAGATCGCTGGTGTTGATGTTTATGAAACATCAAACATAGCTGACTCATCTGGTAATGAACCGGGAACTACTGGTGATTACAAAGGTGCAGTTTTCCACAGAGACGCACTAGGTTTAGCAATGATGCAAGACCTTAAAATCGAACAACAAAGAGATGCCTCAATCAGAGGTACAGAGTTAGTTGCAACAGCAGTTTATGGTGTTGGTGAACTAATCGATGGACATGGTTGTGAGATCGAAGCTGATTCTACAATCCAGTAATTTTACTAGATTTTAGATCAACAACAGGGGGGAGAGTACCTTTCCTCTCCCTCCAATTTATTTAACAAGGATTTTATTATGGCATTTGCAACAAGATCAGATTTATTAGTATATCAGCCTGATATAGGCGATATGGGTTTATCGACAAGTGAGCAAGACGCATTTGTAACTCAAGCAATTGCAGATGTGCAAAGAGATATTAGAAACAGATGGTGGTCNGTNTATCANAGCAANCAATCNAGAAACAGAAGCTATGCTGGTGGNATNGAGATTAATTTAACTTTACTTACAGACTCACAATGGACTAGAGCAACAGTTTATAGAACACTTGGGTATTACATATGCCCAGCATTGACTAAATTTAACTCAGAGGGAGATGAAGATAGATTTCAACAAATGGGAACTTATTATCGTACAGCTTATGAAGATGAGTTTTCCGATATTTTGCGAGATGGTATTGAGTATGATGCTGACGAGGATAGTTCTATAGCTGATGCAGAGAAGGTAGCAATACATCAACTTAGATTGGTGAGATAGTGGTTGCAGTAAATATTAATGTTGAAGTTTCTGCGGCTCAAGGTGCTTTAAGTCAATTAAAGACAAAGATACCTAACGCAACTAGGAAAGCACTAAATAAAACAGCAATGTTTCTGCAAAACGCAATTAAAGATAGAACTCGAAAAGGTAGAGATTTTAAAGGTAGAGCTTTTAGACCTTACTCTCCTAAATATGCAAAACGCAGAGCAAAAGAAGGAAGAACAACAACACCTAATCTATTTAGATCAGGTCAAATGTTAGGAAATATGTCATTCAAAACATTTTCTAAAACAAAAGGACAAATATTCTTTCCTAACAGACAACAAAATTTAAAAGCATTTTACAACGATACACTTGGTGTTGGTAAAGCACAAATTAAAAGAGAGTTTTTCTCAGTTGGTAAAAAAGAAGAAGATAAAGCAGTAAAAATATTTACTGATACTATAATGAGAGATTTAAGATTATGAGCGAAAGAGAAGATATTGCGGCACATATTGTTTCAACCTTATCTGCGGTTAGTAGTCCAATTACATTTGGTAAAGTAGAAAGAAATCCGTTTGATGCTGAAGAATTATCACAGCAACAATTCCCAGCAGTATTTGTTCAGACTGCTGATGAAACAAGAGAAGATATTACGATCAAGAATACTGGAATTACTAGACAAGGTACAATTGATTTTAGAATATTTGGTTTTGTTACTAATGGAAGTGCAACGACAACAAACATTGATACGAAAAGAAATCAATTAGTATCAACAGTTGAAACTGCACTAGATAGTGATAGAACTAGAAATGGAAACGCACTTGATACGCAAATCGTTTCTATTGAAACAGACGAGGGAACTATATTTCCTTATGGGGGAGTAATAATAACAGTTAGGTGCTTATACTCATTTACGAGTGGTACACCTTAAAGGAGAATTTTATGGCTAAAAGAATTAAGCTAGAAAATAAAGGCGATACAATTGAGGTTTGGGAAGATCAAGCTCAATCGCTCAAAGAGGCTGGTTGGAAAGACCCAGCAGAAAAAAAGTCTAAACCAAAACCTAAATCATTTAACATAGAAGAAGGAGAAGAATAATGGCTGTACATACAGGAAGTGCTGGATTAGTAAAAGTTGGCGGAGCTACAGTAGCAGAAGTAACAGGATTTACTCTTGAAACGACTGCTGATGTAATTGAAACAACTGCATTATCAAATTCAGCAAAATCATTTGTTGCGAGTAGATCAACATTTACAGCAACTATTGAGTGTCATTTTGACGAAACAGATACAAATGGTCAAAGAGTTCTCATAGAAGGTGCATCAGTAAACATATTCTTACACCCAGAGGGTGCAGATAGTGGCGATTTTGTACTGCAAGGAGCTTGTATTGTAACTGGAAACTCAACATCAGTAACTATGGACGATACGATAAGACAATCAATATCTGTTCAAGGAACTGGCGGAATAACTAGAACAACAGTATAATTTGACAATAATACACAATTAAGTTAAAAAAAGCATATGTCAGACAATGATGTAATTCAAAACATGAGAGATCATTGGGACTCTTTGAGTGATAATGACTCATTGAATGTTCCAGAGTGGAAAACAACCATTTATAAACAACCCATGAATTTAAAACAAAAGGGTGTTTTATTTAAAAAAATGAAAGATGATGAAACTGAAGGTCTGGCATATGCACTTATACAATTAGCCTTAGACGCAAAAGGGAACAATATTTACTCGTTAGAACATAAACAGTTTTTGATGACAAAAACTGACCCTGACTTGTTAGCTGAAGTTGCGACTTGGCTTATGCAAACACCATCAAAAAAAGATATTAAAAAAAAATAGATAATGACTTTGACTACAATATGGTAGTCCAACTCGCCGATTATCTTAAATTACCAATAAAAGAAGTTTTAGAGTTTTCAGTCGAAGAATTTTTGACTTGGGTAATTTATTTAGAAGATAAAAAAAAACATGAACAGCATCAGGCAAATGTTGCTCGTATGAAAGCAAAATCTAGGAGATAAATGACTAAAAATGTAAAAATCACATTAACGACAGTTGATAAAACTAAACAAGGTATTGATAAAGCCAAAAGAGGATTAGGTGGTCTCAAGAAATTTGCTTTAGCCGCAAGTGCCGCATTAGCCGCAATTGGAGCAACAAAGGCAATAGGTGGTTTAATTAGGACTGGTAAGGAAGTAGAAAATTTACAAGTTCGATTTAAATTTTTATTTGGAAGTGCTGAAGAAGGTGCAAAGTCATTTGATACATTAGCAAAATTTGCTAGTAAAGTTCCTTTTAGTTTAGAAGAAATATCAAGAGCATCAGGTAATCTTGCTGTTGTAGCAAAAGACGCAAAACAATTAGAAAGTATTTTAGAAATTACTGGTAATGTAGCGGCGGCAACAGGATTAGATTTTGAAACAACTGCAAGTCAAATTCAAAGAGCTTTTGCGGGTGGTATTGCAAGTGCTGATATATTTAGAGAAAAGGGTGTCAGAGATATGCTCGGTTTCTCTGCTGGAGCAAAAGTATCAGTAGAAGAAACTAGAAAAGCATTTGCTACTGTTTTTGCTGGTAATGGTGAATTTGCTGGAACTACTGCGGCTTTAGCAGATACCCTTGAAGGTACAACCTCAATGATTGGAGATAAATTTTTCCAATTAAAGAATGCTATCAATGAGGGTTTCTTTACAGAAGTAAAAGCTCAGTTTACTGATTTTAACAATTCACTTGCGGCAAATGAAGAACAATTTTTGGCATTTGGTAGAGCAGTTGGACAAGTATTAGGTACAGCACTTAAAGAATTTGTTGAACAAGTAAAATTAGTTGTTGCGGCATTTCAATTTGTTGGAAGAACAATAGATAAAGTTATTGAGTCATCAAGGGTACTTACTGGAGTTGTTGATTTACTTCTAAAACCTTTTCAATTAGTTGGAGACGCAGTTGGATATATTGCTGATAACAACGAGAAATGGACTGAAACATTAAACACTCTCAATCAAGATGTTATTCCAACAAGTATTAAACAAAGCGGCGAATTCATCGAGAGTTTAAATACTATTGCTGTTGCAACAGGTGAGGTAAACATAGCAACTGAAAAACTCAAAGATACGATGGGAACTCTTGGTACAGGTGATGATTTCTTTTCTCAAAGAGCATCAGCATCAAGACAAGCTGTAAAAGATTTAGAAGCAGAGACAGAAGCAGAAGAAAAGAAAAAAGCGGCACAAAAAGGATTATTTGAACAAGCTAAAAAATTTAGTCAAGAAGGAATGCAAAGGTCTAAAAAATTATTTAGACTTAATCAAGCATTGGCAATTGGTGAAGCAATATTTAATACTTATCAAGGTGCTACAAAAGCACTCGCACAGGGAGGAATATTTGGTATAGCAACTGCTGGTTTAGTTATTGCAACTGGATTAGCCCAAGTGGCTAATATTAAAGCACAGCAACCTCCAGCACAATTTGGTGGAGTTAGACAAGCAAATCAACCATTCCTTGTTGGTGAAAAAGGTGCAGAGTTATTTACACCAGCCACCGCTGGTACAGTTACACCTAATCATCAATTAGGCGGAGCAATGGGATCAACAAATGTTACTTTCAATATAAATACTGTAAGTGCTAAAGGATTTAATGAATTATTAGTAAACAGCAGAGGAATGATAGTAAATATGATAAATCAGGCTGTAAATGAAAGAGGTAGGAGGAACTTAGTATGAGTGGAGCATTACCTAATAATGGTTTTGAAGCAATCAATATCAAAAGCACTCAAAGNACTCAATTTTCAAGGACTGCATCAGGTAAAACATTTAGAAGGCAAATTGATGGTCAAAGATGGAGTTTTACTTGCTCATATCCAAATATAGGAAGGTCTGACTTTGCGGCTGTACAAGCATTCCTAATAAAACAAAGGAGCAGATTAGAGGACTTCACAGTTACATNCCCTAGTTTTTTAAATGCACAAGGGAATGAAACAGGAACAGTATTAGTAAACGGAGTTCATGCTGTTGGTGATACTACAATTGCTATGGACGCATTTGCGGCTGATGGTGCTGGTAGATTTAAAGCTGGAGATTTTATAAAATTTGCACATTCAAAAGTTTACATGGTTGTTGAAGATGTTACTTCCTCAAGCAATGCGGCAACTGTAACAATTGAGCCACCACTAACAACAGCTTTGTCAGATAACGAAAGTGTAACTTATGATGATGTTGCTTTTACAGTACACCTAAAAAGTGATGTTCAGGAGTTTCCATCAAACTCAATAGATCAAGATGGTAATATTTTATTTACTTATGAATTTGATGTTGTAGAAAGCATTTAACATGGCTAGAGGATTAACGACTGCTGTTAAAAACGAGTTAGCAACACAAAAGATTAGACCCATTTATTTAGTTAGTATTGGATTTCCAACACCAATAAATATAACAAACTGCACACATGATTTAACTTCAAGTGTAAGCGGAAGTTCAGTTACATATACTGCATCTGGACATTTGTTGAGCATTGGTCAGGTGAATGAAGCTACAAAACCTATAAAAAATACTTTGAGGATTGTGCTTTCAGGAGTAGAGCAATCAAATGTATCTGTTGTGTTAAATAATAATGTAATCGGTGATACAGTCGAAATATATCGTGGTTTTTTAAATAGCAGTAATTCTTTGATCGCTGATCCCTTTTTATTATATTTTGGAACTATTGATGGGGTAACTGTAACTGATAGTTCTACTACATCGACAGTTGGATTAAGTGTTACTTCTCATTGGGGAGCATTTGAAAAAGTTGGCGGTAGAACAACTTCAGATAATTCTCAAAGAAGATTTTTTTCATCTGATGAAGGTATGGAGTTTTCAGCTATTTCTGTTCAAGATATTGAATGGGGTAAACAGTAGTGGCTAAGTATAAAATTGAAATTGCAAAAAAAGAAGATTTATCAGAAGTATTAGAATTAATTATTGGTATGCACGATGAAGCTAGTACTTTTTATCCACCATATAACAAAAATATTATGCTTAGGTTTATGCAACCTATTATCAATAATGGTCATTGCATAATTCTAATTACTGATAAAAAAATTGTAGGTGCGATTGGTGGGGTCATGGCAAAATGGTGGTTCTCTGAAAATTTTTATATGGCTGATGCTTTTTTCTTTGTAGATAAAAAACACAGAAGTTATCAGAATGCTTCAGCTTTGCTCAAACAATTAAATAAAATTGCTAATGAAAAGGCAATTCCATTGGTTGTAGGCACATTTGATGCAAAAGATATTGAAAAAAAAGATAAGTTTTATGAAAAATTAAATTTCAGAAAACTTGGCATAAGATATGGGTATGGAGTTTAGTAATGGGAGGTTTTAATCCTTTTGAAGAAGTAAAAGATNTTGNTGANAGNGCGNNTAGATGCAGTNGGNGANATAGTTGGTGGTNTTGNCGATATAGCAGAAGATATTATAGACTTTGGCGGAGATATTATNGAAGAAGGNATTGATTTTGTAGGAGATGTAGCTGAAGAAGTTATAAGTTGGATTATTGATATACCTGATATTCCTGATTACTCTGAACAGATTGCCGATCTTGAAGCTAGAGGAATACTCGTCAATAAAAGAAATGCGAATGCACACATTCCAGTTATTTATGGAACAAGAAAAGTNGGCGGTAATATTGTATTTTTAGAGTCNAGTGGAACAGANAATGAATTTTTATACATGGCATTAGTANTAGGTGAAGGTGAAATTGCAAGTGTTGAAAAAATATTTATTAACGAGAATGAAGTTACATTTACTGGTGCTTTAAGCGATAACACAGAGAGAACAGTTGCGGCGAGTGATAGTAATTTCTACAAAGCTGATCCAGCAGACGATACCTCCTCTGCTGAAAGTTTGGTTACTGTAAGATGCCATTATGGTACAGAAGATCAAGCGGCATCTGCTTTATTAACCCCTTTAACAAGTTGGACAAGTAATCATAGATTANGAGGTTTAGCTTATATTGCNTTAAAATTTAAATGGAATAGAGATGCTTATACAAGAATTCCAAAAGTACAAGCATTAGTAAAAGGTAGAAAAATATATAATCCAAATCTTGATGGAACTAAAACAGGAGGAAGTGGATCGCATAGAGAAGATACTTCTTCGACTTGGGAATATTCTGATAATCCGATTTATCAATTACTAGATTATTTAAGAAATGATCGTTTCGGTATGGGAATTGCTAATAGTTTTTTTGATTCTAATTTTGCTGATTTTCAAACTGCTGGTGATGTCTTAGATACAAATATAACTCCATTTAGCGGAGCAAGTCAGATTGATCTTTTAGATTCTCATGCAGTTTTGGATACATCAAAAAAATCAATAAATTTAGTTCAAGAACTTATTGCGGGATCAAGGTCATTTCTAAATTATACTGCTGGTAAATATAAGGTATTAGTTGAAACAACAGGTTCAGCATCAATAACTTTAACTGAAGATAATATTATCGGTGGAATATCAGTTTCTAGTACTGAAAAAAGTTCAAGATACAATAGAGTGATTGTNAATTTTATTAATCCTAATAAGAANTATCAATCAGACGAAGCTCAGTTTCCTCCAGTTGACGAAACAGGNTTAGCAAGTGCAGATCAACACGCAACAATGAAAACTGCTGATGGTGGTATTTTGTTAGAAAAGAAATTTAATTTTCCAACNATTACAAGTCCATTTCAAGCACAAGAGATGGCTGAAGTAATTTTAAGAAGATCAAGGTCTGCTTTAAATGTAAGTTTGACTGCTGATGCAACAGCTATGGATTTAGCAATTGGAGACATAGTGAACATAACTCATGCCACTCCAGCTTTTAGTGCAAAACCATTTAGAGTTGTTGGAATGACATTGCAGAAATCTTGTACAGTTGCATTACAATTAGTTGAACATCAGGACAGCTATTATACTTTTGGAACTCAGCAAAATGTTCCGACTATACCTGATACAACATTACCTAATCCGTTTTCTGTTGCCGCTCCAGCAAGTGTAAGTCTTGATGACGAAATGGTAGAGTATAATGATGGAGGTGTTTTAACAAGATTATTGGTAACAGTTGGTGCATCAACAGATAAATTTGCTGACGAATATCAAGTAGAAGCAAAACAGACACTTGATCCAAGTGGAAACGCAGTAACAGATAATTTTAGGACTATTGGTAGAGGAAGTGCATTAAACTATCAGTTTTTAAATGTGATTGATGGGGCAACTTATCAAGTAAGAGCTAAAGCNATAAACAGTTTNGGAGTTTCATCAACTTTTGTATCAGCAACAAGAAAAATAGTAGGTCAGACTGCTGTNCCNTCTGATGTAACAAATTTTGGAATNAATGTNATNGGCGATCAAGCAATCTTAGGTTGGACTGCNATATCTGATCTTGATTTAGATTTTTATACCTTAAGATTTTCTACTGACTTATCAAACCCAACTTATAATAATAGTTTTGATTTGGTAGCAAGGATTGGACGACCAGCAACATCAATAACAGTACCTTTGAAAACAGGTTCGTATTTAATAAAAGCGGTTGATAAATTAGGAAACCAATCAGCAAACGCAACGATTGTATCTACAGATATTGCATCAGTAAATTTTGTAAACCAAACGACAATCAATGAGCATACAGCATTTTCTGGTACTAAAACAAATTGNTCAGTAATATCAAGNAACTCNGCTAATCANATTGCTCCAACTATTTCTGGNACTTTATTTGANTCAAATGCAACAGTACCAGCTAGTGCAACTTACGCATTTAATAATACAATTGATTTAGGAGCAAAGCTCAAAGGCTTATTTTCTGCTACAATTACACAGTTTGTTGAAGATGTTTCTGAGTCTTTTGACGGAGGACGACCAAGTGCTAGTACATTATTTGACGATGGACAACCAGCACCTTTTGATGGTGCGGCTGAAGCAAATGCAAGTACAATACTCCAGATTGCAACAAGTGATGATAATTCAACATTTTCTGATTTTAAACCATTTGTTGTTGGTGAGCATATTGGAAGATATTTTAAGTTTAGAGTTTTGTTTGAGTCAAGAGACACAAAAGCTAGATCATTAATATCTAATTTATCTGTTACAGCTAGTCTTGCAAAAAGGCGAGAGAGTGGGAATGATATTTCAAGTACGACAAGTACAAGCGGAAAGACTGTTACATTTGACCATGCTTTCAAATTAGTTCCAGCAATAGGCATTTCGGCACAAGACATGGCTACGGGAGATTTTTATACGATCACAAGTAAAACAGTATCAGGATTTGTAATTGAGTTTTTTAACTCAAGCGGATCAACAGTAGATAGAACTTTTGACTTCATCGCTGAAGGTGTAGGTCAGGTAATAACATAAGGAGAAAACATGAGCCAAGTATCACAAATAACAATAGACAATCAAGCATTCAGTACATTTAGAACTGCTTTAAATAATAGTTTTGGTGCATTGAATACTGGACACATTGGAAGTTCAAGACCCGGGAGTGCGGCGGCTGGAACAATATGGTTAGATAATTCTGTAACTAATACGATCACAATGAAACTATTTGATGGTTCTGATGACTTAACACTTTTCTCAGTAAATACTTCAACAAATGCAGTTACCTTACCATCAACAGTAAGTATAACTGAGGCTGATCCGTCAGCGATCCCATTTGCAATTGCATTAGGATAACAAATCAAGTAAAAGGATAAAAATATGGCAAACAATTTCTCGGTAATAGAAACGACAGTTTCTAATAATAGTGCGGCAACTGTCGTATCTACTACATCAAATAAGCAAATAATTGTAGGAATGAACTTGGCAAACACAGGAAGTTCAGCAATAGCGGTTGATGTCAAAGTGAACGATGGTTCAAATAATTTCTTTATTGTAAAAGATGTAAGTATTCCAATCAATTCTAAGGTTGAAATAATAAAAGGTAAACTCGTATTAGGGAGCGGTTATTCAGTAACAGTACAATCAGACGCATCAGGTGGCGATCTTGATGTGGTTGTGTCATTACTAACCGATGTAACATAATGCACGATACAAACGATATATTTTATGTAGGATCAAAAGCTGGTCTTGATGATGTGGACTTGCTTCATAAATCAACAATAACAAAATCATTTACAATCCCAAGTGATAGTAATTCATTGATGGTCGGTACTGTTACCTTTTCTGGTACTGTTACAATTGATGGAATATTGGTTATAGTATAGGAGAAAACATGGCTGGAATAGAAATAGATGGTGTAAATAATAAAATTGATTTCGATGACGATAAAGATACAAGCATATCTGCAAATGTTGATGATACATTAGTCATAGAATCAGGAGGTGCTAATATTGCATCTATAACTTCAGGCGAGTTTGCTATAAATGACGATCAAGCGAATATTGATTTTAGAGTAGAAAGTGATCTTGAACACAGTATGCTTTTTGTTGATGCCAGTCAGCATTCAATTGGAGTGGCAACTGGTAATCCCGCTATTGCAAGTGGGAGAGGTATTGTTGTTGATGGTGGAAGTAGTGTAGCAAGAGTTGAATTAAGAAATGATACATCAGGTGATACAGCATCAGATGGAATGTTTTTAACTTATAGCGGAACAGATGCTTTTGTTGGAAACAGGGAGGCTGGTACAATACAGTTCTGGAACAATGGCTCTGAAAGAATGCGTATTGATAACGATGGTGATTTATTTTTTGCAACTACATTAGTAAATCCAAATCCCGGCATTTATTTAAATAATGCTGGACAAATGAATATCGGAAATAATAACGGAACAAATGGACAGGATTTTCTTATTTTTAGGAGAAATGCGTCTAATATTGGTTCAGTTGTACAAGATGGAACTACAGGTGTTACATATCTCTCATCTTCAGATTATAGATTAAAAGAAAATGTTGAAACAGAATGGAATGCAACATCAAGATTAAAACAACTAAAGCCATCAAGATTTAATTTTATTTCTGATCCTGATAGAACTGTAGATGGTTTTCTTGCACATGAGGTTTCTGACATTGTTCCTGAAGCAACAAAAGGTGAAAAAGATGCTACAGAAACAAAATTAAATGTAGTTTTAGATTACGAAAACAATATTATTGCAGAAAATGTAGAAGAAGCAGATTGGATTGCTGGAAAAATTCCAAATGAAGAAGGCTCATCATTATATCCTGAAAATTCTTTGTGGGAAGAAAGTAAAGTAGTTCCTATATTTCAACAAATGGAAAATTCAAAACTTGTACCTTTACTTGTGAAAACAGTACAAGAATTAGAAGCTAGAATTACAGAATTGGAGAACGCATAATGACATCAAAAATCAAAGTAGATACGATAGAAGAAAAAACGAGTGCAAATGGTGTAAACATAGACAGTCTTATTATTAAAGATCAAAAAATAACAAATCATACTGGAATGATTGCACAATGTGAGCAACAACAATATCATACCTTTACTCAAATTGCTAGTTCGAGTACATATACAGATACAGGAGTAACTGACACAATAACTCCAAGTTCATCATCTAGTAAAATTTTAGTAATGTTTGGTTTACAAATTAGTACTAACCAAACAGGTAGTCAAAATTTACAAGCAAGACTTTTAAGAGGATCAACTGTAATTAGAGTTGTTGACAATATACACAACTCTAATGGTACTTCTTTAGAAGCAAATCCCTATATAGCCTTCCTTGATTCACCATCTACTACATCTGCTGTTACCTACAAAGTCCAAATGCATGGAACATCAGGTGCAATATTTAGAATAAATAACTATAACACAAACGCAAATGAAGCATATTCTTCAATGACTTTACTGGAGGTGTTATGATTTTTACAAGTGACATTATAAAAGCATTAGATATTGATACTGGCAATACTACAGATTTTATTTGTTTTGGTGAACCAACAACAGAATCAGATTATTTAAGTAATTGTAAATATATTAAAGGTGAAGAAAATAATGAAACTCTTTACCATAATACACCCATTTATACATGGGAAGAAATATCTGCTAAAAGAATTATTTTGGAAAATAAATATAATAGTAATAAGTATCAAAGACAAAGACAACCTGAATATCCAAGTATTGTTGACCAACTCGATGACATTTATCACAATGGCATTGATGGGTGGAAAGAAACAATCAAAGCAGTAAAAGACAAATATCCAAAGGAATAATTTATGAGCGAATTAAGAGTAGATACAATATCAGAAAAGACCAGTGGATCTGGTACGACTGTAAGTAATCTAAAGAATCCTAATCAACCATTTAGAAATTTATTAGCTAATGGTGATATGGCTATTGCACAGAGAGGTACGAGTTTTTCTTTAACCACTGGAAACTCAAAGTTTCCAGTTGATAGGTTTAAAATTTTTACAGAGGGTAGTTTTGCTTACACAGTTTCTCAATCTACTGATGTTCCGACTGGAAAAGGATTTTCAAAGTCTTTAAAAGTTGATGTAACTACTGGAAACGCATCTCCTAATTCTGCATCACAAACTATTCTGCAAACAAATTTAGAGGGACAATTTTTGCAACATTTATGTAAAGGAACATCAGATGCAAAAAAACTTACTCTATCTTTTTATGTAAAATGCACCGCTACAGGAAATTTACAAGTGAATTTAAGAGATCTAGATAATGCTAGGATTATAGCAAATACTTTTACAATTAATTCTGCTGATACTTGGGAATTCAAAACAATTACTTTTGCTGGTGATACATCTGGTGCATTTGATAATGACAATAATGGAAGTTTAAGATTAGGTTTTATGTTAGGTACAGGAACAGATTACAAAGGCGGTGCAGTACCGACTTCATGGGAAGCATTTAGTAATTCAGACAAAAATGCTGGTGATACTTTAAATTTTAGTAGCAGTGCCTCAAATGATTTTTTTATAACAGGAGTGCAACTAGAAGTAGGAGAAACAGCAACAGACTTCGAACATTTACCTACTGATGTTCAGTTAATTAGGTGTCAAAGATATTGCCAAAAATGGGATTTTACCGCTTCTCCCGGATTCGCAAGTATAGGTCGAACATTAAGTTCTAATAGAGTTGATCTATGGTTTGAACCAAAACTTGAAATGAGAGCAGAGGTTGATGCTATAACTGATAGCTTAACAACATCGACCATATATAGAGGAGATGGAACAAGGCACGATGGTGTAACTCAAACAGGAACAGCTTTAACTAACTCAAGCAAGGCGGCATTTGGAATTAGAAAGACATATAGTGATACCATTGAAGGTGATAATTTAGTATCTTCACAATTTGGAGGCACGTTGATAGCAACGTGTGAATTATAATATGCAAGTAAAATATATCAAAGACCCAGAAACTAATGAAAATNTTAATATAATGGTCACCCATGCAGATGGAACAATTATTCATGCTGTAATTAAAGATGGTACAGAAACTTGGGAAACTGTTAAAGAGTGGGTAGCAAAGGGAAACACAATAGAGGAAGCTGATTAATGGCAAGTCAAGCACAAAAAAATAGTGAAGCCATACAAAGGCTAGATAAGAAAGTTGCATTGATGGAAGCAGACATCAAAAGCATCAAAGACAATCATCTGCATACTATTGAACACAAAATTAATATTCTTACAAAAGTTGTTTTAGCTTTATCGTTTATGTTCACGATTGTATTTGCTGAAACAGTCAAAACATTTATAGACATTATTACATTATAGAGGGGAGACCTTATGGAGAAAACAATCCTATTGATTTCGGATTGTCATGCACCTCATCAGCATAAAGATACTCTTGATTTTTTAAAAGCAATCAAGAAAAAATATTCACCTATTTCAAGGGTGATAAGCCTCGGCGATGAGGTCGATGGACATTCTTGGTCATTTCATTCACATTCACCTGACCTCGCAAGTGCTGGTCATGAATTAGAAAATGCAAAAAAATTTTTAAAACAATTAGAGAAGTTATTTCCAAAAATGGATATTCTTGAAAGTAATCATGGTAGCTTGATTTATAGAAAAGCATTAGCTTATGGGTTGCCAAGAGGATTTTTTAAAAGTTATAACGATTATCTTGAAGTTGGAAAAGGTTGGAAGTGGCATGAAGATTTAATTGTCAAAGCAAGTAATGGACAAGAGATATATTTATGTCATGGTAAAACAACTAACATTATGAAACTTGGACAACAATATGGAATGAATGTTGTGCAAGGTCATTACCATACTAAGTTTGCTATTCAGTATTGGGGTAATCCAAATGCTTTACATTGGGGACTTCAAGCTGGTTGTCTGATAGACAAAGACAGTTTGGCTTATGAGTACAATAAATTATTCAAAGACAGACCGATCATAGGCACAGGAATTATTATTGATGGATTGCCAAAGTTATTACCGATGGTATTGAATAAAGGTGGTAGATGGAATAAAGTTGTTCCATGAAACCATTAAGAATACAAGTTGGTGGCAACCACTACATTAAAAAATATGCAATACAACCTTTTGAGTTTATTTCAAAAAACAAACTTTCTTTCTTTCAAGGAGTAATAATCAAGTATGTTTTAAGATATCAAGATAAAAATGGTATTGAAGATTTAAAGAAAATCATACATTATTGCGAACTAGAAATAGAGAGGTTAA
>FUFK010038513.1_pt1 | contig 39771 bp, 46 predicted proteins | sample 1021851 | NCBI WGS metagenome assembly FUFK01 (sample SAMEA51879418, study PRJEB19060) | metagenome
ATTAGATCACTAGACCTACTCTCTTTAGTTTCTACTACATCACTAAACAAAGACACCGATTTCCCAAGCAATTCTAGAGCACGAACTCGACTGGCATCGCTATCTGACTCTTTAGACTCTTTATATAGCTGATCTATAACGTAGGCTCTCGTTCGATGGGATGAAGCAATTAAACTCTGCTCTTTGCGTTCTAATCCCTTAGATATTGCTAGGCTAATCTTAGGGTGAGATAGAAGCTTTGATGAGTCGACATATGCGTGTTTAGGTATGCCACCCGTCTTGGTTCTAGCTACATCATATACACTCATATAGACCTCTATATGACTTCCTAACTTACCTTTGACAATACCCTCAACAAATGCCCTCTGCTTGGGAGTTAGATCGGTGGGTTTCTTTACTACCTTTAAGTGTGTCTTTGATTTATCTGTCATGGATAAATATTAACCGATCAACAGTTATTCGCTGATCATACTTTTATATCTACTTATATAGTTGAATATATGATCAATATAAGTATAATCAGAGATATGGACAGGGCGCGAGGTGCGCCACCCATACAACCTTAACAAAAACAAACACTTGGAGGTGTTACATGACAAGCAACATGAACAAAGAACTGATATCTGTTCGCAAGTTTGACAAGGTAAACTTAGATTTCTGGAGTGGTATCCAGAGAGGTAAGAGAACTAAAGATAAAGGTAGACCGAAGCAATGGTCTAAAGACAGAAACGCTAGACGTAATGTCTACGCATAAACTTAGTGATAATCGATTAACTTAAATAGAGGAATAAAGATGAATACAAATACATTTGAAGATCAAATTGAAAGGCAACAAAGAATCATCGCTGACGAAAAAATACGTTTAGAGGTGTTAAAGATACAAAGGTCACTTAATGATGAGCCAGATTATCAGCAAGCAATTAAAGATGAGTGCATCGCTTCAATGATTGTGACTTTAAAGGCTCATGGGTTCCCCCACGCTGTCAGAGATGCTAACAGGCAATTGAAATATCACATTGATGGTTTAACTGAGATACATTTGTTATCACAATGCATTGGGACAAGATATGTGAAGCGAACCAGAAAGCACTCGAATATCANGAGGANTGTCACAGCATATTTGAGGATCACTTTAAAGCTAAGTAGCTAGCAGTTAAGCCCATTCGTGAGAGTGGGTTTACTGGTATCTATTGATGCCGCATTAAACTTAAACTTAAATTAAATGGAGGATCATTCTATGAAGATGTCAAAAGTAGCAAGCCACGCTGAGTGGATCGTTAAAGCTGATCATACGCCCTGTCTGATAGGTGGAACAGGGATCGGTAAGTCAGCGACAGTTAGACAGCTAGTTGATAAGTTGGCTGATGGTAGGAAAGTAGTAGATAGTATAAAGCCTAATGAGGATGAGTATGGCTTTATAGATTTCAGATTACCGCTGTATGAGTCGGTAGACCTTGGGGGGCTCCCATTTATTAATTCTGATGGGCAACAGAAACGAGCCTTTCTGGGTAATCTTCCCACAGGTGGTGAAGGTCTCTTATTCCTTGATGAGGTCGCACAGGCTCATCCAAGTGTTGTATGCCTAGTGTCACAGTTAATTAGTGATAAGCGACTAGGAGAATATGTGCTCCCCAAGGGTTGGCGAGTGGTGCTAGCCTGTAACCGCGTATCAGATCGCGCATCCAGTAATCGACTGCCGACTCATTTAGTTGAGAGAGTACAGTTGATTGAGTGTGATGTCGTATTTGAAGATTGGGAGCGATGGGGTACTGAGAATAAAGTACATCCTTATGTTATGGGTTATCTGTCATTTCAACCACAGGCTCTCAATATCTTTGATCCTAAGTCTGATGGAGCGCAAGCTAATCCCAGATCATGGACTAGGCTGAGTGACATTCTAAAAACTGGACTACCTAAAGATATGTGGAGAGAAATGGCTGTGTCTTCAGTTGGCGAGTTGCAAGCTACTGAGTTTGCTAACTTTATAATGCTTATGGATGACGTTCCCAATCTGTCAGACATTGTTAATGGTGTGGAAGCGCAAGTACCCACGAAAGGCGGTGTATGTTATGCCACCTGTGTTGCTCTGATGGATAAGATAGAAACNGCATCCAATGANTTNATCCANAGATANTTTGAAAATGCNNTNGCATTTGTTAGNGGAATGGANACGCCAGAGTTNTCGATATTCTTTGTNCGTCAATGCGTGGCGAGAAGACCAGAGTTAAAAGATTCGTCAGCGTACTCTGGATTTAAGATCAATAATCAGCACATCGAATATTGATTGGTCAATAATATTTTTTAGGAGGAAAAAAACAAATGGAAAAATCTACATTACATGAGACAGCAACACTGGTGAGATTCACCACTAAGTTTTGGAGTGGCATCAAATCTGATAAAGACCTACGTTCACAGTTGGCTGATGATGTGTCAGCACAATCTGACTTATTAAACGTGCAGAAATATCTGGTGGGTAAAGAGCACTCAAAATACTTTCGTAGGATTATCAACAAAGTGAGAAACGAGTTTTATTATCCTCAGACCTTACCTTGGAATGATAACTCCTCAGATGATGAAGGAATGGTAGTATCTGGGTGGAGGTTATGCCCTAATTCAAATTTGGACAATCTGATTGCTCAGATGAGTCAATCAAAGAGAGACTTTGAAAAGGAGGTTGATGAGTTTCTTGAATTCTATCCAGATAGGATTAAACAAGCTAAGGTGCTACTAGGCGATGCATTTGATCCTTTAGATTATCCAGATAGTGATTACATTAGAGAGAAATTTCGTTTTGAGTTTGAGACTAACATGATCCCTAACTACTCATCTGATATCAGACTAAAGGTGTCAGCATCCGCAAGGGCAAAGATAGAGAGCGATGTAACCAACAGGATTCAATCTAACGCACTCTCAGCGAGTAAAGCGATCATTGACTCACTGGTTGAGCAAGTCTCTCATATCGCTGATAAGGTGGGTCAATACGATCCTAAAGATAAACAAGGTGGATTCTTTAAGGATTCATCCTTTGAGAAACTCAGACAGGCTATTTCTGTACTGCCTAATTTCAATAAAGATATACTTGGTGATATTCCATCTGTCAAAGATGCACATCAAAAATTAGTGGGCATCATGGCGAAGATAGATTCTGTCGACTCGCTCAGACAGGATAGCGATGAGTCAGCCAGTAAACGCGAGGAAGTCTCAACAGATTTGAAGAGTGCAATTGATCCTCTCAAAGGCGATTTCCTTGCTAAATTAGGAGGGTTAAAGAATGACTAACCTTACCCCTAAAGAAATGGTAATAAAGGCGAGAACCGCCCTCATGCGCGATCAAGTTGGCATGGCATCAATACTCTTACCTTTAGAGATTGTCGAAGATGAGACTAAGCCGACTATGGCAACAGATGGTCGTAAGATTTATTACAATCCAGAATTTGTGAAAGATTTATTATCCGAAGCGATACAGGGTGTTTTATTTCATGAGGGTTGTCACGTTATCTTTGAGCATCATTTAAGGATCGGTAAACGCAATCATAAACTTTGGAACATCGCGTGTGACTATGTCATTAATATGTATATAGTAGATGTGCTTGGAATGTCATTGCCCGAAGGTGGATTGTATGACGAGCGATTCAAAGGCATGGGTGCTGAGAAAGTTTACTCCATCTTGGATGATGAGTTGGATCAAGATAAAGACCAGAATGATGAGAGCAACAGCGATCAATCTGGGAATGACTCTGATTCGGATGACGGCACAGAAGATGAACAACAATCGACTGGTAAATATTCTTCTGAAGACGGCACACAGGATACTGCTCCGCCATCAAAGTACGACAATCTTCCAGACTCGCAAGGCGAAATCATTATGCCCAAGCATGACGATGGCACAGAGTTTAGTGGCGAGGAGTTAGAAGAAATGTCTAGCGCACTCAGACAAGATATTGTTATGGGCGAGAAGTTAGAGCGATCACATGGCAACGGTGAAGGGAATGCCTTAATAGGTGTTATGTCAGATATAGCTAGAAAATCTACCATCAAATGGTCTGAGGTGATTGGCGATGATATGAAGTCAAATATAGCTGACGATTACACATGGTCTAAGCCTAATAGAAAGCATTCTTGGAGAGGTGTTCACATGCCATCGCCTACGCATAGTGTTGATGGCGGTGTGTTAGCTATCGCTATTGATTCAAGCGTGTCAGTCAGTCAGAAGGAAGCTGACTACATGGCGAAAGAAACCAGAGTTATTGCTGAAGAGTTAGGGCTAGACAAAGTAATGGTCTGTTACTGTGATCACATCGTTAGAAAAAATAGTGATGGTGAATGGTGGGATGTATTTGATCTAAGCTGTGGTGATGAGATCGAGTTCAAGTTGCGCGGTGGTTATTACACAGAGTTCGATCCAGTCATGAATTTACTCAATGACTACACTGAGGATGCACATGAAATACAGGCACTGATTTACTTTACTGATGGTCATGGCGATGTGAATCTAGAATTGCAACCAGACTTGCCAGTCTATTGGGCGATCACTGATGAGCGATTCTTCACTGATGACTTTTACATCAAGCGCATGGCAGAGAACTTACCTTTTGGTAAACACATCTACCTTGATGCTGAGGAAGCTTATCGATGAGAGAGCAGAACTGGTGTGACCGTTGCGAGGAGATCGTTGATAAAGATGACGATCTCTGGACAACGGGAGATGTGTACGGTGTTTTCGATAGCCGAGGTTATCGAGACACCTTTGACGATGGCTCGACTTTGGTATGTCAAGATTGTTTGACAGACAAAGAATTCATTGAGGAAGGATTATTAACGGGTCAATAAATATTTTTTTTACAGCAGGGAGGACACANAAATGGCAATTAAAAAATTTAAAGTTGGAATGATCACCACAGATTCTTTTACTGTGGAAGTTGATGCAGAGAATGCTGAGCAAGCAGAACTCAAAGTTGAAGAGACAATAAGAGCACTNGAGGAGTATCAGCAGACAGATGGTCGATACTTATTCTATTGGACAGGGCAAGATAACTGTGAGGTTGTCCACAGAGAAGTGTCGATAGAAGAAGTTGAACTTATTGAGGTTTAATATATAATTTAATCACGATTAGTTATTNATTCGTGATACCCCCTTCGGGATGGCAATAGTCATCCCTTTTTTTTATCTATTAAAAGTTGCTTTACCTACACCTGTGTTTTTAATGCCTGTGGTAAACAACTGTTGACCCGTAAATATTTTTTTTAACTCGCGGCAAAAGCACAAGATATTGTGGTGACTAAATAATTAATACACTATATGTAGTTTTTTTCTTGCACTATGCAATCTATAACGTATAATTATTGTGTTGACGATTCCATTTGGTTGACACCTCCGCAAAGGGAGTAACGCAAGTTGCTCCCTTTTTTATTGATGTTCGACTAAAGATTTCACAAGGCTTGCATTAAGCTATATAATAAACCCATGTACGCGGTGATAAGACATACGTTTGTTCTTGATCTAAGAGATAAGTATAACTCTCAAGGCGAATGGCAACACAAGGTTTGGTTGTTTGATACTGAACAAAAAGCTATGGCTTATGCGATCACTTTATTGACTGACCCTGTGTTGATTGGCAATGAGCATTATTTAGCACACGCATTAGAGAGATTGCAGACAGGTAAGTTTTGGCAGTTGGGCAATGAATCAGTTGCAGTTGGTAAGGTTGAAGACACTATACACATAGAGGAATATGAATAAATATCAATGTGATGAAGATGCGGTCATTAGTTTTTCTGGTGGTAGATCATCTGGTTTTCTTTTGCACAAAGTTGTACAGGCATATGATGGCTTGTTGCCAGATCATATTAAAGTTATTTTTTGTAACACAGGCAAAGAAATGCCACAGACTTTAGATTTTGTTGAAGATTGTAGTCAAAAGTGGAATGTTCCTATTGTATGGCTTGAGTACAGATCAAAAAGAAAGTTTTCTGTAGTTAATTATGATACTGCTAGTAAGAATGGCGAACCATTTGAGATGATGATTAATGATAAAAAGATGTTGCCTAGTCCACCAAAACGATTTTGTACGAGTGAGTTAAAAGTTTTAACGATAGAAAGATATATGAAATCTTTAGGCATAGATCAATGGACTACATTCGTAGGCATAAGGGCAGATGAACCTACACGAGTAGCAAAAATAAAAATGAAAGAAGATTACTTAGTGCCTTTCGCAAAAGATAAAATTTTAAAAAAAGATATAGTTGATTTTTGGAAGAATAATAATTTTGATCTTGGCCTTCCTTTTCATGGGGATTTTTCTAATTGTGATTTATGTTTTTTAAAAAGATTGTCTTTAAAAAAAGCAATAATAAAAGAAGATTCTGAAAGAGCGATTTGGTGGATGAATCAAGANCAAAAAGTAAATCATTTTTTTAGNGCAGATCATCCATCTTATAGACAGATGTATGAAAATTCAGATAACCAACAAGATTTTTTTGGTGCTGATGACGAAACAATAGCTTGTTTTTGTGGTGATTAATAGAGGAATATGAGGATGAAAAATTTATACATTAGATGTTCGGAAGAAACTTATCAGTTGGCAAATGATTTGGCTAAAAAAGAAAGCAGATCAGTTACTAAACAAATCATACATTTAATTCACAACGAAGCAGAACGATTGGGCATAGAAGTTGAAGCAAAAAAACCAGATTGGCTAGAAAAAATTAGCGACATTCCAACGACTGCGGAACTGTCATCTGATGTCAAGGTCGGTCTTCAAGGGCTTGTTGGAACATCACAACAGGGCTTTCCCCAAGACTAATATACCAGTAGTTTAGTAAGGTTTTAGCAGAAGTCTTCACCACTTGTATATCTATATCATCTAATTCTTTAGGTGAGTCAACCATTATTCTCCAGAACTTTCTTTCTATTTGTTCTCCGCATTCTTTTTTTAATTCTCTTTGAACTTTAATAAGAACAATAGAACGAGGCGTAGATGGAAAAGATTGACCAGTAAATATTTTATCAACAGCTCCTGCTGAGCTTTGCAAAAACGCACCGCTAGTTGCAATGAGACCTAGGTATTTATCACAAGCATTGTGTTCGCTTTCGTTTAGTTTTTTACTCAGATAGAGACTATCTATGATGTGCTGATCATACACTATCGCTCTAGCAATATTAGTATCTTCAACCTTTGAAATGCCTACCCTCTGCTTTGAATGAAGATAGGCATTACCTATTTCGTTTATCTTAAGTTTAGATTTCCCAATCAAAGTCATCTTCTACTTTAGCTATCTCTCGATACCTTCCGTTAACTGGATTGAACTGCATCGTAACATTGCCAAGAGAACCTTGCCAACCCCATCTTGCTTTCCAGTTATGAATCTGAACTCCATCATCTCCTCTGTAAACTGTAATCCCTGTGTCTGCTTTGGAAAACCATGCCATTGATTTAGCTATGTCGACTCCTGTGCATACATTCTTTTTACCATCCCTAATTTGTGGCTTGGTCGGATGGCTTACAAAAAATACTAGGACATCATGTTGCTTTGCAAACAGTTGAACTTTAGTAAGCATGTCAGATACCATGTCTGTTTCTAACGCATACTTAGTGTCAGTCTGAATAAAGTTAAACGGATCGATGACTAGAATCCTTGCACCGACTCTCTGTACCGCATTCGCCCCCTTCTCCAAGATGCTTTCTATCGTAGGTATATCGCCATCCATATAGTCTTGAAACAAGATATGATCTTTAATCCATGACTCTGCATAGTCTTTTTCTTCTTGTGTCATTCGCGTGTTAACGCCTTTGAAGAATGGTTTACCTGTAAGTATCTGTGCTATCTGTACCGCATGAAGATGAGGTGGCTTTTCAAAACTACAGAAACAAGTCTTCCAACCATTGTTGCTAGCTACATTGACTATTAACTGGTCAATAAAAGCTGACTTGCCATCCCCGGGATATCCTGTTACGACAAATAAATTTCCTGTGCTTAGGGTAAAAAGCTTATCTACAGAAGCAAAACCTGTTGAAACCCCGGTGGGCATACCTTTCTCGTACAGAGATTGGAAGTCCTCTGAGTAGTGATCAATCGAGTTTAATCCATGTAATGGTATTGGCTCTGCATTAAGTATCGACTGCTTTAAATCATACTTGCCTTTAGCTATAAGCAAATCATTAGCATCTTTCTCGCCTTGGAAATCTACACGATAGCACCTTGCTTTATTTAATCGTCTAGATAATTCGTCAGCTAACACATCACCAGACACATCATTATCTGTTGCCAGTATAATCTTTTCTACACCCTCAAACTTTTGCCTGTCTTCCCAAACGTATTTGAATCTACCATCCTCTGATGCATCGACTTTATTGTTAGTAATCTTTGATGGCGCACCATTTGGTACAGAGTAAACTTCTACGTTCATGTAATCATGGAAAGCTGTCTTGATTGCTAANGCATCTAACTCTCCTTCGGTAATTACAATGGTGTTTTCTAAATCGGGTAGCTTTCTATCTTTGACATTTGTGCCCCACAACCTAGTTGCATTGCCATCCCACCAGAATCTTTTGTCTTCGGCATCTCTATATTTGATCGCTTCGATATCACCTTCGGCTGTGCGATAAACAAAACCTATGACTGGTTTATATTTATTTGGACCTGATCCGCCAATCGCTGTGCCGTAAGACAACGCTACCTCTGGACTTATCTTTCTGCTTTTAAGAAACAACGCACCAACGCTTCTCAAATCATTGACAGGCTCATCTATTTTAGTGACAGGCTTTGGTGTTGGCTTGACTGCTCTTAGTCTTGTTTGAGTTTTCTTTGGTACGATTCCGTTCTCACCGCAGTGATGGCAGTTGTAAATAATCTTTTCGCTTTCTACGTTGACTGATAAGGGTTTATCACTTTTATGTTTTGATCGGGTATCTTGACAAAGTGGACAGGCGATTTTGTGTTGTCCCAAGCTAAGGGAATAGGTAGACGACTCTACCGCTGTGTTGACATCCATAATTTTCTCCGCTAAATTATTATAATAACTTACTAGTAAGTAGTAACCTCCTTTAAAATAAACACTTAGTAACTATAGTAGGTACCTACTAAGCTAAAGCATCTATCTCCCTTGCAATATTGTTGGCTAATTTCTTTCTTGAAATTAATGGATAATTAGTTAGTGCCATGATTGATTTCACCGCACCTTGATGATTGATCTTTAAACTGTCGCATAAATCTAGAAAGTCCTCACTCTTTAAATATTGCATGGCATCAGTGGATTTATTCAAATCTTTACTGGCAATATCTCTTACTGCTTGTTTAAAAATTGCTCTGATTAATTTACTGTCATCACCACTAGCCATTTATAAATACTAATACACAAGTTGCATATTATCAACCTATGATTTATTATATAATATCATAATTATGTGAGGGATTATAAATGAGTTATCAGATAGAAAAAGATATTCCGTTGCCTAANCGTACAGGCAGACCTAAAAAATACCCTATAAACATAGAGGAANTACAGGTTGGAGAGATGATAAAAGTACCTATGGCTGAGGATAATTATTATGAAGATGCATTANTAATTAGAAATTTTGTATCGGCTTACAAAAATAAATCAAAAAGAAAATTTGCTACTCGCAGAATTACTGAAGATGAATACGGTGTCAATGGCATAGGCATATGGAGGTTAGAATAATGCACAAGATAGATAAGAATATACCATTTCCTAGCGACATGATTCTTCGCAACACAAAAGCTGAAAGATATCCTTGGAAACAAATGGATGTAGGAGATAGTGTTAAGATACCCATGAGGGAAAAAGAAGATGTTGATAAGTTCCGCAACAGGGTTTGTGCTAGCTATAGAAGATATGGCAATGAGCAGAATCCAATGAAAAGATTTACTTACAGATTTTTAAAAGACCCAGATGGTCGCATTGATGGTCTTAGAGTCTGGAGACTACACGACTACGATGTTCACGAATGAAATATACTAATAAGCATGACATCCCTAAAGAGATTATTAGGGCAATAGAAAATGACCAGTACACTAGGGGTAACTCTGACATAAGTGTGACTGGTTTATTGCAACCTCCTAGAATCAGATTGTTAGAACGAGAGCATCATGATGATATTGTTCTAGATTATTCAGATGAGACTTGGAAAATACTAGGTCAAGCTGTACACGCAATCTTAGAAAGGGCAAACGAAAACTATGATGACACTATCACAGAGCAAAGATTGTTTGCAGACATAGAAGGATGGACTGTTAGTGGTCAGACAGATAGCTTGGCTGTGCATGATAAGGTTTTAAAAGATTACAAGGTGACGTCAGTATGGACTGTGGTCAACGCTTTGAAAGAAGGCAAGTCTGATTGGGAGAAACAGCTTAACTGTTATGCCTATCTATATAAGCTGAACACTGGAGAAACTATTAACCAGTTAAATATTATTGCTATCGCTAGGGATTGGAATCGTAGGGACAGCAGAGCAAGGGGAGGCGATTATCCTCAGAGTAACATTATAACCTTGGATATTCCTTTGTGGTCTGAGCAAGAGCAGTTGCAGTTTTTTAAAGATAGAGTTTCTTTTCATAGGTCTTCTGAATTTAAACATAGTATGGATGGTGAGTTACCGCTATGTTCTGATGAAGACAGGTGGAAAAGAGAGGACACTTTTCGTGTGGTAAAGAAGGGTAGGAAAAGAGCAATTAGAGTTTTACCTAGTCTGAAAGAAGCCGAAGAGTTTTTGGGGAGTAACGAAGATGGTTTATCTATAGAGGTTTCTAAAGGTGAATCAATTAGATGCGGTGCATACTGCAATGTTGCTCAATTTTGTAACCAGTATAAAGAGGAGTTAGCGAATGGATGACAAAGCATTAGATGCACTTTTATCTAAACCTACTTATCAAACTATATGGAATACACTTAGTAAAGTAGATTGTAACGATCATATTGAAAAGAAAATGAACCTAAGTTATTTATCTTGGGCATGGGCGTGGGGTGTTTTGATGGATCATTATCCCGATGCAGTNATTGATTTTTATCATGATCCGCAAACAAATTTACCTTGTGTGTTTTTTCCAGACAAGACTGCTGAAGTTAGATGCAGAGTTTCTATAGGTTCTGTAACCAGAGAAATGTGGTTACCTGTTATGGACAATAGAAACAATGCCAAAGTTAATCCAAATTCTAGAGATGTTAGTGACGCTAAGATGCGATGCTTGGTAAAGACTCTAGCACTGTTTGGATTAGGGCATTACATCTATGCCGGAGAAGATTTACCTCCAAGTGAAAAAGAAGAGAAGGCTGAAGAGAAAGTTGTCAAAGCTGAAAAGCCTAAGAAACAACCAGTAAAAGAAGAAACAAAGGACTGGACATCAGACCCTAAGAAATATGCTGACACATTTGTTACACCAATGTCAGCGTTGATTGATAAGGCTGAAGATGTTGTATCCTTAAAAGAGTTGTTTGTTAATAACAAAAGTCACTTCAAGGTTCTTGAGGAACAAGTGCCAGAAGAATACAAAAAGTTGATTGACAAATTTATGAAGAAAACAAATGCATTTGAAAAGGAGATTAACGATGCAGATACAAAGTGATGGACAGATATTTACAAACAATTTTAAATCTGGAGATAAACAACCAGATTGGACAGGATCAATTAAGTTAAGTAGAGAACTACTTAAAGGTTTAGTTACTAAGATTAAAGAGGGGGGCGAAGCTGAAGTTAGAGTTGCCCTTTGGGATAGAACGTCAAGGGATGGCAACGAATACAAGTATGCCCGATTTGATTTACCACAACCAAAGAAAGAGGAGGTCAATAATGTACCCCAAGAAAGTAAACCTAATGAGGGAGGACATGATAACAGAGAACAGTCCGACCCTTTCGCCAACGAAGATATCCCTTTTTAGAAAAATGTACGCAAAGGGACTAGTACAAGAGATAGAAGAAGTTACTGATCCGCAAGACTTTCATAACTTTCTTTCATCTTACAATGCGTTGACTAAACAATTGGAGAATGTGCGTGATCCATTAAAGACTACACCGCACAAGTTGTTGATCGATTACTTGCAGTATGTGATTGACAAGAACCAAAGGGAAGCAGAACAAACAGCATTGGGTGTTTGATTAGACCAAAGGCTCTCCTGCCTTAAGTTGCAGGCTTGATCCACCTGTGGTCACAACGGATCATTTAAATAACGGAGGATAACATGGGAATAAAAATTTTAGATAATAGTCCTTACGAAGGGCGCTTTAGAGGGACAGAGCAAAATTATTTTGCGGTAAAAGTGTGTATCACAGAACAAGAATTTCGTTTAATGAAAAGCTTTGAAAAAGAATTAGATATCAAAATGACAGATCAAATTGGATATGTTTTAAATGGTTTGTTTCCAAAGACTCGTGAAGATTATTGTACCTTTATGAAGGATGGCGTTAAAAAAAAGTATGAAGAAATAAGGAAAGATGCTTCTCAAACTGAAGCATTAACTATAAATAAGATTAGTAAAGTATTAAAGGGGTAATCAAATGGAAGAAAAAGAATTGTGGATGGAAAAAATTAGAGGTCTTGCTCCTGTCTTAGAGAAAGCAGAGATAGAAGTTCATAATGAGAAGGCAAACTTGCAGAGACTTATGGCTCGACTGAAAACAGAAGCTATCTCTCATGGCAATAAATCAGTTGCTTCACAAGAAACATACGCAGAAAATCAAGATGTAATCTATCAAGCTAGACTAGATGTCGGCATTGCACAAGGACACTTGATGTCAGTCAAGGTGCAGATAGATGCTTTGAAGATTGGCTTTGAAGAGTGGAGAACTAAAAAGGTAAACGAGAGGGAAGAGCGCAAGAGGTATGATGGCGATTAATATTTTTGATAGTTTCTGTTGTATTTTTACAGCAGGGTGTTATAAAAAAATATTTACCCGTCCATTATCTTTAGGGAGTTTGGTATGAAAGCTAGCAGTGCGAAAGCAAAAGGGAGAAAGTTACAGCAATGGTTTACTAATCTGTTGATTGATAAACTTAATTTAGATAAAGAAGATTTAGAAAGTAGACCGATGGGCAGTCAAGGAGAGGATATTATACTTGGCAAACAGTCCAGAGATAAGTTTCCATACTCTATCGAATGCAAGAATCAAGAGGCGGTAAACATCTGGAAAGCCTATCAGCAAGCTGAAGATAACTGCAAAGGCTACGAGCCTTTGGTAATAATAAAAAGGAACAGAAGCAAAACTCTAGCAGTAGTAGAAGCGGAGCATTTTGTTTCTCTTATGGTGAACAAAGATGATTGAACTTTATGAAAAGAAACTTAACAAAAGAAAAAGAGACTGGTGGGAATGGCACAAGAGNAATCCGCGTGTGTGGCTTTTGTTTGAGCAGTACACATTTGAAGCAATCAATAGTGGCAGAAAGAATTACTCACATTGGGCTATCATTAATAGGATTAGATGGAACGAAGAGATAGAAACAAAAGGTGGCGACTTTAAGATAAGCAACGACTACATATCTTTTTACGCAAGACTATTCCATGCAAGATATCCAGAACATAATGGGTTCTTTAAGTTAAAGCCATTGAAAGAAGAAAAAGAAATAGAGTTCTTAGAGTCCAAGGGTTACCAGAGGGATGTCAGATTGTTCTCTTAACTCTGGCACGAAAGCTAGTCTCATATCTCTAGACATTTCCATTTGCTCTAATATCTCTTCTTTTTGCTCTGAAGATAAAGAGTTTGTATTTAACACAGCATCTCTTTGTTTTCTCCAGTGTCTCATGTATCTTTCAATTGCAAGTATTTGAGGTCTAGTTACGGCTAGCCCTCTGTGATTTTGCATGTATGCCATCAACTCATCTGTTCTTCCTTGCTTGCGTAAAGCGTTTACAGTCTGTTGGAACTTGTTACTTTCTGCTCTTAATTCATAGTATTGTTGCTGTAAGCCACCGCCCAAATCAGTTTGTAAAAATCTTTTGAAGACTGGCATTCTATCTATTCTTGGGCTGATAAAATCTCTATCAGTAGTTTGTCTTAATATTGCGTCAGTCATACCAAGGACATAGCCACCGATTGTTCCTCCATAACCTCTTAACACATACTCTATTTTTATTGGTGATATGTTAAAGGTTTCTCCGACAAGTCTTGCTAACTCATTAGTATTATAATTAGCTTGATATCCCGGCTCCAAGCCAACTCTTTTGTAGTATGGAACTATCTCATTACCAGTGTAAGAACTTCTATTAATTATCGCTTCTGTCAATGGCTTGATTGCTTGGAATCCTAAAGGATCAATCTTCAAAGTAGTTTCTGCTTGGCGAAGTAAAGAATCAACTGTCTCATTTAAGTCTCCACCCATCGCAACATCTATTATTCTTTCTGGAATAACCTTATACATAACTCCAACCTCAAAAGGTATAGGTATTTTTAAAGCGGGTATCCCCTCTGCATACGGAATTATCCAGTTATCATCTCTAATTTCTCTTGTTGCTCCTTTGTATTCTTCTTCATCACTTACTAGAGCGTAATATAGACCAGTCAATAATGTTAATAGTCCTCCCCTTGCCAAAGTGCCTAGAGCAACTCGCCTTGCAAAATCTTGTTGAGTTTCATCAGCCGCCTGCTTTGCCGCGGCAGAATACTTGCCGCTATGTGCTCTATACAAAACATCAAGACCTTGTATCCTAGCATTTAAAAATGGTATTGCCGCGGTTACAATTCTAAATATAGGACTAAGTCCTCTTCTGCTAAAGTTAATTACTTCTAATGCTTGATAAGCCGCTTCAGCCTGACTGCCTGTCAAATCAAGTATCTTATCGTAGACTGCTTGTCTTGTTGCTCCGTCTGATTTAGTGGTCTGCTGTCCTAGCCAATCCCATATTCTTACAGCAGAATCTGTTAGAGATAGCGCACCATTTCTTCCTCTACCGGCTTTGTTCATTTCTTTTCTAATAAACTTAGCTACATCCTGTGGATCGTTGCTAAAATCATAACCTCCTATAATTCCAAACTTTTCTAGCTGAGTCATATCAGCGTTAAAGTTTTTAAAGGTGTCTATGATCGGAATCATATTTGCTCCCGAAGTGACGTAAGAAGAGAGACTATCTCGCAATAAGTTAGCTATCATAAATCCGGGGTCACGAGTTACTAATTCTCTTAAAAACCCTGCCGGGTAAGCTAAAAATTTTGCAAGACCACCTATGTCATCTATTCCAACAGTCTGCAAACTATTGACCAACATAGGATCAGCGACATCAAAGAAAACTTTTTCACCATCTATCATCACTGGCATTAGGTTGGCTCTGTTGCCTTCGTAAGTTTCATCATCTATCCTTTGTGCTTGACCAGATAATTCCAGAGACCTCATAAGCTTTTGCAGTCCATCATTTTTCATAGCCGCAGTAACGATAGCTAATTGATTCTTGGAAATAACAGTTAACGGGTCAAGGTTTAAATCTTCTTTACTGCCTTTCATTTTTACTGATAGAGGATTAGAAGATAAGAATCCAGAAGCAATCTTGGGTCCGGCTACATTCTGATCTTCCATTTGTCTGTAGAAAGGATAATAATCAGAGTTCTCTCGCCATATCTGCGCTGTCCCTCTAGTTTCTATAACTTCATTAGCAGAAGCTGTTGAATTGTATGCTTGTATCAGACCTAGTATTTCTACTCTTGTTTGCTCAGGTGTAAGACTTTCATCAACTCGATACTTACGCTTAGACTTTTTATTGAAGTCTCTTATCAATTGAGCATTCGTTCTGTCCTCTTGCAGTATTCCTCCTTCAACGGCAAAGTCTATTACACGATTATTGAACTGCTGAAACTTATCATATACCTGTTTGACTATTGGATAATCTGATGCTATCTCTGCGGCTTGTGCTATCGCATCTTCAGATACAGGAGTCTCGACTCCTTGTTCGTTAAGTCGTTTACCTCTGGTAGCAACTGCATATATTTTAAATAAAGATTCTAAATCTACATTCGGGTCCTGATATAGTGGAGCAAATATTTCTATCAGTCCCCCATGCTCAAACTGTTCCACAGATGCCAAACCTTCTTTGAATGTAGGCACTCCTGCTTTGAGCATCATCGCATAAATGCCTTTCGCTCTATCAGAGTGCCTAAGAGCCTGTAATGCTCCAGTCTCTGCCATAAGATTAAGCTCTCTTGCTTCTGGGCTTATCGCAGTGGCTCTCATAATTGCTTGCTCTGCTCTTGTTAACTTATCAATAAACGCTTCTCTTCCTCTAGTAAGCATTTCATTGAGAGTGCCAAGGTTAGTGCTATCAACTAAAGTTCTACCGAATGATTTTGCAGGCATCTCTGGTCTGCCTATTTCATTTAAAGTCCCTTCATATTTGGGAGGAACTTTGGCATTGCTTCTATGAAATTTAGGAGGATCATTTATTATGCCCATGTCCTCTGGGGCATTTTGAAAATCAAATGCAATCTTTAGGGCAACAGGATTTGCTTGATCATTATAGGTAGGTATGACTCCTCGAGATAAGGATTCATTTACTCTTATAACTTCTGCTTGCACCTCAGCGATATCAGCATCAGTAATATCTGCTTCGCCTGCAAGTGCTGAGTTTTCTTCTAGGTAAGGTGGTACTGTCTTAGGTTCAAATCCTACTTCTGCCGCGAATTGTCGGTAGCTTTCGTAGGCGGGGATGTAAAGATCACGAAGGGCGGCTCTTTGTATATCGGATGATTCGGTGAAACCAACTCTATCCCTAAGTCCTCTAATGCCTGATTTAGTTCCCGGTGTCCATCCTTGATCTTCTCCATATTCTATATACTCCGATTCTTGTCCATATCTTTTTAAAGTATAACCCTTACCCTGTATCCCTTCAAGGATAGTGCTAGCAAAGTCAGTCAAATCTTGCGCTGTATAAGGACCTTCAGAAAAAGACTTGGGGTCCATAAATGTTACGCCTGTTTTATTATTAGCCATTAACGTAAAGTTAACTTGTTGTCCGGCTCTTTCCATGCCTTCAAATGTATTTGTAATATCTTGCAACTCTTGCACTGTAAATGCAGATTGATCAGGCTTTTCTAAAATTAATCCAGTCTTTAATAAACCTTTTTCTACAGGTCTAGCCGTCACTGCCGCGTCTTGCATAAATGCATCTGTAAATAACTGCGCTACTGACCTAACTACAGCAGGCTCCGCCCCGGGAAGTTTCAATAATATATTTGGATTCAAGTATCCATCATAGGTTCCGGCAGACTCTGTAATTTCGTGAGGTATTTGCAGGTTGTTTAAGAATTTAATTTTATTACCTGAAGAAATCTTCTTTAAAATTTGTCTCTGATAATTTAAGAAGCTTGCAAAAGGAACGGACTCGTCAATATTCTTTGGAAGATAACCTCTCTCTTTCCCCATTTTAAATTCTATGATTACTTCAGGAGCAGAATTTACAATAGCATCATACATATTTTGCTTTAAGTCTGTGTCAAAAACATTTGATTTTGTTTTACTTTTATAATTAGGATTGTGAATAAATTTACCAGAGAAAGGTCTGTCAATTGCAAAATCTCCCTGATCTATCATTTCTTTTATTGCAGATATTTCTTCTGAAGAGTGTCTCACAGAGGACTCATACGTTCCTTCATTATAAATCTTAGTAGGACCATCATATCTTTGATGCGCCCACAACAAAGCTTGCACTTGTCTCGGTGTAAATGTTCTTACTTCACCATCAATGTTGTAATTTTCAGTGGCTAACAATCCGATAATAGCTTGCATAACCCTGTACTCGTTCTCATTAATGCCACCGCCTGTGCCATTATCCATACCGAACTTTCTAATCATATGCCTATCAATTACAGAGAATGGGCTGAACCTGTTGTTAGATGAGTCTAATACTTCTAGGGCATAAGTCGCTGTTTTTTGACCTGTTTCTTGTTTTTTATACAAGCCTGTTTCATAAATTTTTGCGATGTCATTTAGTCTTTGGTTGTTCTTATTAGCTACGTTAAACTTCTTAAGTTCCTTTATAAATTTATCCTTGTCATTGACAGGGTCTATTTGTCTGGCAACTATCATTGTTCTTAACGTATCTTTTAAATTAGGTTCTGGCTTTGCTTGTGCAGAGGTAACACCAAAGATAGATGAAAACTCATTCATGTTCACATCTCCAACTATTGTTGGTATTCCATTACCCCATCTCTCATACCACAAATAATCCATATTTTTCTTTACTGCATCTCGTAAGTCTGCTTTTAACTGAGAGTAATCTACAAAATCATGTCGCTTTGCCTTTTTAGGAGAGAATGCACCGAGCGCGGCTCTAAAGTTTTCTGCTTTAGGATTGCCATTAGTATTTTTATATTCATTGTAAACAGCTTCTTCTGTCGCACCGGGGAATAAAATATTACTAGGCGTAATACCTGCCCGCGAAAACTTAGGTGTACTATTTATTTGATCGGTCAATAATCTTATTTCTTCTTCAGCTTGCCTTAACTTGTTAAGTTCTCTTTGGTAGCTAGCCCTAGACATCGAGCCGCCTTCCTGTCTAATGGTGCTCTCAGCTACCATCATTCTTTGTGTTGCCCTTTGCAATCTGTCCTCTGCATCTTCTCTGGTCTGAGAAAACTTAGGTGGTGATACAAATTGATTTCTTTCTTTGGCTCTATCTAATGCTTGCAAGCTTCTTATTTTATTTCTTTCTCTTCTGCCTATCTTGCCCAGACGAATGTCTTCCATGACAGCTATAGGTGAACTAAATCCAGAGCCAAATATGCTGTCAAAAAATCCTTTTATTAAGTCTATGATTTTTCTAATAGTTTTCTTTGACTCACCCTTAAATTTACTAGGGTCTTTTCTGTAGTATCTAAAAAGTTCAGCAACATATTCTTCTTCGAGAGCGATGATGTTGCCAGTTTCTCTGAGACTAGCATAATTTATATCTATCATTTCAAGCGCAGTCTTTGGCTTGTCACCTTTCTTGGCATCTTTTGGTTGATTGTCTGCTTCGATGGTCGGCAAATATTGTTTTGCAAATCTTAAAAGACGCTGATACTCACCCTCGGTAATTAAATCTAAATCTCTTATGGCATGAATAGCTTCATGATCTATAGTAGCTGAGATAGCAGACTCTAGCTCTGCATCAGACTTACTGCCATCAGGATCAAACTTTGTCATTGATACAAGTATTCTTCTAAAAGCATCATCATATTCTGCTTCTACATCACTTGCTCTTCCAGTCAGAACAGGTCTACCATCTATAAATTCCATGCCTTGAGATGATTTAATCGCTGTTTCAAATTTAAGACCTACATCTGATAAGCCTAACTGATTCATTTTTTCTCTTACATTTTTTTGCAAAGTCTCATACTTTTTCATGGTATTAGGAGGAGCAAGTAGCAACACCTCCTCTTGCGTTACTACATCTGCACCTTGAGATTCTTGATTGCTAACAACCTCATCTATTTGTTCTTCTTGCAAAGGCGTTAAATCTTGCAGTCTTTGTCTAAATTGATCAGTAGTTTCATTTAAAGGCTGTGCTTTTTTAGCCTGTCTCACCTCAAAGTCTGTAGTCATTACCAGTTTGTTTTTAATTTTTTCTGCCCTTCCACTCTCTATTAAATCGTTTCTAAGCATGTTTAATTCTTTGGGAGATAAATCCCTACCAGTCTGATTATTCTTTACGAGAGACTTAATCTGAGCCGTTGTGATAGGCTCTCCTTTAATACTTGTATACAAAGTATTTAATTGATTTGCACTGTAAGGTCTAGGTCTAAGGTCGGGTAATTTTGTAGGATTAGAAAACCTAGGCAAGTTTCTAAGTCTAGTGAGAAGTAGCTCTTTCTGACCTCTATTCATTTTAGTAAAGGAGTTAGTGCCAGTAAGCGTTTCAGCTATGTATTGGAAAGCAGGCGAGTTTAAATCAGGAGTTATGTTTTTTGCTTTGAAAACCTTGTTGAAATCATTTCTAGATACAGGTATTTTTTCTCTTGATCTTTTTTGTCCAATAGACTCACCTGTAAGCACCCCTTTCTTAGCCACTTTAAATATAACATGCGCCCTCTCTGACATTAAAGAATTAAAGTCAGCAGGCGATAAAAGTTTCTTGGCTTCTTTGGGAGTGTAGAAAGATTTGATAGGCACATTTTTCTTTTGTGCTTTAGTTTGGAGTTGACCAATAAGACTTGCCTTATCTATTTTGGTGCTTCTTAAGGGATATGAAGTTTGTTGTAGAGCTAATCTATCCTCTAAATTTTTTATTTGTGATTCATCTAGAGGACCTAATACGTTCTTGATAGCTTGTATATCTTCTGATATTTGTTTTTGAGTTTTTACTTTGTCTTTACGTTTTATATTTATGGTGCTATCTAAAGCCGCCACAGCTTGAGCAGGTATCAAGTGTGCTTGAGGATCATAAACTTTTCTAGCTAAATTATAAGCTGTTCCATTGCCATAAAGTCCATTGATAGATAAGTTTTGTTTAGCCGCAGAATCTACAAACGAGTCTCGCAAACTTTTTCTTAGATCAATAGCTTTTTTGGCGGCAGATTCAGTGTCTGATTCAGTAGAATATACATTGCCTGTTTCTAAACCTACAACCGAACCAGTGCCATTAGGGTTACGAACAATTTCAAACTCTTCTAATACAGGAGGCTCAGCGAATTCTAACGTGGACTCGGGTATGGGCGCATCTTCTATTGGCGCAGTAGGTTGTATATCTTTAGGGGCAACAAAGGTTGTAGTTGTAGCTTCATTAAAGAAATCTCTACGTTTAAATTTACTCTTCTCTTCTTCTTCTCTTTGCTGTCTCTCTAGGTCTTCATTGTATGTATTGCCAATGCCTCTTTTATCTAGCACACCTCTAAACACTAGATCAGAAACAAAACCTACAGCGCCACCTACAGTAAAGTCATCGAGTAAACTTTCTCCTATTGGTAACTTATCGCTGTATATTCCTCTTGCTACTAAGTCTTGCGCTAAACCTGCGCCTGCTTCTTGTATTGCCTCTCTTCCCCCTGTGCCTACAGCAAATCCTANCTTGATNNACTAATCCTAAATTTACTTTGTCTTTTGGCACATATCTAAATAAATTATTTAACGAAAATATTTCTGAAGCACCTATTGCACCACCTGATAACTCGGCTAGAAGTTCTTGCATTGCCCCTACTTCTTCGCCTTGCTCTCTGGCAAACTCTATATTTTGTCCTTGCGCTGAAATACCTGCCGGAATAGCTAAACCTAAAGCCCCTCTTGTTTGAAACTTTCTTGCTCTGTCTAATTTTTCTGCGGCTGTTAGTCCTTGAGCCACTTTACCTAATCCGGCAACCTTTCCTGCCGCGGCTCCGGGTATAAAGAAAGAAGCAAATGATCCTAGCCCTGCGCCAAACTTACTAGAGAAAGCATCTTCATATCCCTCTGATGCGCCCAAGCTACTTTCATTAAGTTGATTTTGTAAACCTCTTAAATACTCCCCGACATCACTGTCGTTACCCATATCAAATAAATTGACAACACCTTCCCCGGCAGAGATTAAAGAACCTGCCAATCCTCGAGGTATACCCTTTGCCACCTCTGCAAGGTGACCACTGAAGGTGGTTTGCACCTCTTCTTTAAATGGCTGATAGTATTCTGGATATAATTCAGACAGTTGATTCTGCAATAAGATTGCATTTTCTTTGGTTATATCATCATCAACCTCTAATATCCTACCATCTGGTAAACGATATTGACCCATTAATATTCCTAATTAGTTATCTGATTTGCAAATTCACCTGTTGCGGCAGGTATGTTATCTATGCCTAGCCTCTTGTTTAATTCATCGCTTATAGAAAGTATTCTATTAAATATATTTTGTTTTTCAGTCATATCAATAGCTTGTTCGTAAGATTTATTTAATTGCTCGAGAGTATCTATCAAGTTTTTCTTTTGCGATTGATCTAATTGACCCTCTAATAAATTCACTTTAGCTAGTGTTGCCGCTGTCGAAAGTCTTAATAACCGTCCTTGTTCTTTAGCAAGTTCATCTGCACTTGCTTGTCTTTTAACCATATTATTATATTTGTCAATCTCGAAAGCTTCTCTTCTCAAGGCGGTTATTGCATTAAGTTTAGCTTGTTTTTGAGCTTGTAAAGCGGTGTCTTGCACATCCTCTTTTCCTGCTATATTCAAAGCAGTGGATAACAATTCTCTATCTGCTTTTGTTTGCGCTAGCCTATCTGCAATGTCTTCTCTTCTTTGCCTCCTCTTTAAACCCTGTAAGCCAATAGCTGACTCACCGAGACCCGATGCAATCTCACCTACATTTTTAGCAGAACCTATGGCTTTAGCTAAGTTGCCCAGAGTAAATACGCTAAGTTCTCTTTGCCGATCTTCTTCTGTAATTTTAGGTATATCTATGCTTTTTAAACCGAATCGTTCTGTAATTCCACTGACTCTTTCTTCTAAGGGAGCTTTTGGTTCTGTGGAAAAAACATCTTCTATCTTTTGCATACCTTGTTCTAAATTAAAACTTTTTAGCCCAGATGTTTCTTGGGGCGCAGTTGTCATTTCTTGTTTAGGCAATAAATCCATGACTTTTTCTAATTCTGATCTTGTATCGACCTCAACATTATTAGTGGATTGATTTTTTGTTTTTGCTTGACCCCCTCCTAAACCTGCACTTTGAGTATCAAGTGTATTCATATCCTCTTGCATTCTATCAATCAAATTGCTAAGACCTTTTTCTTTCTCTCTTCTTTCTTTTCTCTTTCTTACATTTTCTTGTCCAAAACTAAGAAGGTCTATTAAAAATTCTGGCTGTCTTTTCGCTAAGTCCTCTTGATAATCAAGTTGCTCTGCAAAATAATCCCTCTGCGGCATTGTTGCAGATAAATCTTTTGAAGTTTCATCAAAAACAAAATCGCTTAGTCCCCCTGTGCGTTGTTGCAATTGTTGCAATTCTTGCTGTGCTCTAAAGTCTCCTCGATCTGCTAGCGTTTTTAATTGCATCATTCTTTGTTCGAGACTGGTAAATAATCCTGTTTGCGCGGTAAGTGTAGGTGGAGCCATGCCCTGCAAACCAGAACCTTGGGAGTTAACTGGTGAGGACATTCCGGCTTGCATAGGCATAGCCCCTATACCGGTCATTTCCATCACCGCTTCCTCAGCTACAGTGGTTTGCGGTGTTTGCATTCTTGCTGTTTCAAACATTTTTTCCATCTTTGTGCGTCTTTGTATTTCAGACAAGACCATAAAAGATGGATACCTAGAATTAGGATTATCAATCATAGCGGCAAGGTCTGCCTTTGGCACAAACTCCAACTCTTCTGCTATATCAATTAAGTTCATAGCCATTAACTCATACCTCTATATAGTCCTAAGCCTCCCAATCCAGTTCCTATTAACGATTGGAATAATCCGGGTTGTTGTTGGAACGTGCTTACTGTTTGCTCTGGTTGCACAGGAACACCTCTTAATAACTGCGCTAAGAATCCTAACTGCCCTCTTGTAGCGTCTTGTTGTCTTAAGAAGTCTTGATAACCCATATCCAAAGATGCTTGCTGTAGTGCTCTTTGCTGTGCGCCTTGCTGTCTTAGGGCATTGAGTCTTGCTAAAGTATCTGCTTGTGTCGCTTGACCTAGATTTAGTAACGATTGACCTCTAGCCAGACCTAATCTACCAGACAAATCAAAGCCTGCCTGTCTGAGTCTTTCTTCAGCTTGTCTTGCTCCTTCTAGCTGTCCTAATCTACTTAAACCAAACTGCGCCCCAGATAAATCTGCGGCTCTTTCTGCCCCAAGCTGTCTCATCGCTGTGTCAAATGCTTGCTGACTACCTCTAGTTTGTATGTCATCTAATCTTTGACCTAAGTTTCTTTCTCTTTCAGCTTGTAAGATAGCTTCTCTATAACCACCTAAGCCACCTGCTTGCGCGGCTTGCTGTGCTATTCTTTCACCCTCTATTTCAGAACCTCTTCTAGCTTCTCTCTTAGCTATGTCTGTAACCTGTTGTTGAAAAGGACTCATGAATCTATCTATGCCCTCTTCAAAACTTAATTTCTGAAAGTCTGGAATATAAGGAGTGCTTAATTGACCAGTTGGACTTGGCTCAACCATTTGACTTGCACCATCATCTACGACTGTAGGCATAAAGGGTTTTCCACCTGTAAAGGGTTGTCCGCCTCTAAACTCTGCTCCACCCATTGGTCCACCGCCACCCCCTTGGGAAACCATGCCTCCTGCAACACCTGTGTTTCCGGGAATGCCTGTCAAAGAAGGTGCTCTGTATCCAGAAGAATAATCTGTTTGTAATCCTCCAATACTTCGAGTTGCTTCCTGCAATTCGGGAGGCGTACCTGCCTGAGCAAAGCCTCTTGTCATAGCTTGCGCTGTTAATTCGTCAGGGGAAAAGTATGCGAGTCTATCTCCTCCATACTGATATCTTGGCTGTAAAGACTCAGCTTCGCCTCTCTTTAATAACCTTTCAAAATAGGGTTGAACATAATCCGGCAAATCAGTGGATACTACTTTCTGCTCGGTAGGGGTTCTTGATCCTCCTCCTCCACCACCCATACTATATCTCCTTTACACATTTGTACGTTACTTTATCATAACCATGAGTGAGACCATGATCACGAATTTCTTTTTTGCTTGTCCAAAATTCAATGCTTCTGCAATCTAAAAGCCTAGCTAAATCCTCGATGCTAGCTTGAAACTTATCTGCACCTGATTCTTTTTTGTACCAAGCAATCCAAAGTAATAAATATTTTTCATTAGAAAAATTTCTATTCAATACTTGGGTAATCAAAAATCCATCTTTAGGTTCTATGTCTTCATCGATCCATAAGATAGCTGTATTGTTTTTGCAGGCAACATAAATGTCTTCTGCTGTTTCTTCTTCATGTGTTTCTTTTTTTATTGAATCTAAACCTTCTTTGATTTGTTCCCAATACTCATCGATATTTGCTCGAACTAGAGTCATGCAGGCAATACCTTATTATCATTGATTGGTCTAGCTTGTTTCGTTGTATTAGTTTTTTCGGTTCTAATTCTGTCCATCATTCTTTCTAACTTGTTTGCCCCCGCATCGGAGCTTCCGTCCCCTAACATAGAGACTACATCGGCAGGAACAATAAATTCATCTTGAGATACAGCCACTCGTTGACCATTTTTATTAGGGTCTCCAATGACACCAAAGATATCATCTTCCATGCCTCCTGCTAATGATCCTTTAATCATTCCTTCTGTTTGTGCATTAGGCGCAAGCGTTTTAAGGACTGCTCTTCTTAATTGTCTAAATGCGTTAGAGCCATACTTATCAATAAATGCGGATACAATCTCATCATTTGTTTCATTGCCTAAGATAAACTGCGCTACTTGGTTTGTTAACGGATCGGCAAGCATAGCCTCAGTCATTTCTGGCAAACTAGTGTCTCCTCCCGGAGCCATAAATCCCATCTTGTTTCTTACTTCTTCTGGTAACTTTGCTAAACCTTTGTTATCTTCGGGCACTAATTTTAAATCTTTACCTCCGCTTTTAAGCTCAACGCCCCTGCCTTTTAGTATGTCGGCTTGCGTAACTTTTCCGTCACCTGTTAGGTCTGGAAAATTAGTATCACCTCCATCTGCTCTACCCATCATTCTCCCTGTATCAAATGGACTGAACATTGGCATTCCTATCATGGGCGGTACAGTTGACTGCATATCTGCACCCGATAATCTATCTTGCAAATCTTGGAATCCCATTCCTAGCGCTTGCATATTNAAGTAATTATCTATTGATGGGATAGTTGCTAAGTTACCTATGTCATCTGTTCCAGTTCCCCCGCCAGTTTCAGTGCCTGTATCTGTTCCAGTATCTGTCCCTGCACCTGTATCTATTTCTCCTGCTGTTGGGTTTACATTACTGAAGTAAGAGAACTCTGGAGAGAATCCGGGCATAAATCCTGCCGGAATAGGATTAGCAAATCTTTTTGGAACATAGGGTTTAGTCAAATCATCTCCAAAATAGTCTGGCATTTTAGAACCTAAGCCTCCTCTAGGTCCAGTACCTCTTGTTATTAAACCCGGAGGTAGCTCTGGAATGCCCTCTTCCATCTCAGGCATATCTACTGGCGCTGAAGAAGTAGGAGTTTGAGGAGCCATTACAGGAGTTGGCATATCAATCATAGACGGGTCAAATGGCTGTGCAACAAAACCCTGCGTGGGTAATCTAGGATCAATTACTTGTGGCACTCCCAATGCGGCAGAGCCATAAAACTGTTGATAACTAGGAGATTGTGTGGGAGAAAACATAGGGAAGTTTTGAGTTGCTCCACCTTCCTGACCCATTCTCATATTGGTAATATCCACAGGAACCATCTCTGGATACATTTGTGCTAATCTTTTGCTTCTTTCTTCTGGTGTTTCCAATGAATCTAAATATCTTTGTAACTCCTCTTGAGATATCATTGCTCCAGTAGTTCCCATCCCAATACCTGCGGGAAGATATACCATAGGATCACTTAACGCCTCTAGCGAAGCTTTCGCGCCTACCTCTAGACCAGATGGAGCCGCGACTTCTAAACCTTCTGCGAATAAAGCTGACCCGTCTGGGTTTTTTAGACCACCCAATATTTCTCCAATTGCTTTACTATCTGGACTAAAAATTTGAGAAGCAGTTGCGTCACCTGCTTTTTGTAATCCTAGCGCTCCTGCTTCTTGAATTGCTTTAGTTCCTATCTCTCCTGTTACAGGCACACCAGTTTGTTGCAAAGCAGTTTTAGTTGCCTCTTGCGCTCCAATCTCACCTGCCAATGGTCCCACTTTATTCAAAAATTGACCAACTCCATAACCTGTTAAACCTGCTAGTAATCCTTTTTTAATATCTCCTGTTGCGGCAGTCTGAGCCAAACCAGAACCTATCGCGCTAGCAAGCAATGCTTTACCTCCTAGTAGATTAGGAAGTAATGTTGGCAAGAAAGCTTTTCCTAAAACACTTCCTAAGATAGGAGCTAAGAATGGCAAGAACGCTTCTGGTTGCCCTGTCTGTGGATTTACAGTCAAAGGCATTGCTGATGCTAATCCTTTCATTTCTACAGGATTAACATGCAACAACATACTGTCTCCAAATCTTCCTTGATTGGCTACGTTTTGTGCTTGCTTTCTTAAGTCCATATTATCTTTCCTCTGTTGTCTCGCATCCAAACAAACTAAAACTTAGGTCGCCTGAGCTTGCGTAGACTCTAACTACATCTGCTTGATTTAAGGTTATGCCTATTACATGAGCCTCGGTAGTGTTAGCCGCTAATGCTTTATCATAAAAGATAAATTCTTTATTGCTTGTTGCTTGCGCCTGCTACCGATATATTTACTCTGTAAGTTACACCTGACCCTGATCGGTTGCATATCACTAACGAACTTACAGTTGTCTGGCTCTTATCTGGCACTGTATATAGTGTTGTCTCTGTTGTTGCTGATGGTGCAAGTTGCCCTAATACTTTTAAACTATCAGACACTGGATGCACCCATTAATAAAAACTGATGTCTTCTAACAGACTTACTAATTACTGATTGCTGTAATGTTTGCAAGTTGCCTGACTCAGCATTGATATCTTGTATTGCTTGTTCTACTAATCTTCTCGTAACTGCTTGATCATCAAAAGAATATTCATCTGATGGAAGTGGTAGAGGTATTGTAGTTTTCTCAGCCATTATCTTCTCCCATCTTGTCTAAGGTCTAATCTAAGATCACCTAATCTCCATCCAAAGTTATCGGAGTTTTCTATTCTTATAGCAGTTTGTCTGGCTCTGGTTCTAGTATTTATAAATGTAGAATTTGGAGTCACTGCTACGGTCTGCTTTGTAGATAAACTTTGTAAAGGATAGTCTCTTCCCTTAAATATAAAATTAACTGTGCTTGTGGAATCAGACGATCCTCGATACTTTAAGTCTGGTATTAACTTTGATACAAACATATATTTTTCACCATCTGGATCAAGATCAAAATCTGATGACTCTATAAATGCAGTGAATGGTGAACCGTCTGCGCTATGTCCAATTTCGTGATTAAATAAAAAGTTATCATCCGTTGTATCTAATTTACTAGCCGCCACAGGTCTATCTAATATATATGCCGGATTCCATGCTGTTCTAACAAATCCGTCATTAGTTGTACCTATAGACCATGACTGCTCAAGATAATTATAAGAAACATATCTATTAACTTCTGTGCTGTCAGCGCTAGGATAAAACCATATTATTTCGTTATGCTCTGGTATTGGAGCCGCAAACACTTTATATGCTTGACCTTGATTGTAATCTCCAAAAACATGATCTAGCACAGTGCAAGGCAGTCTTTGAGCAGAACCAGAGTATCTGTAAAAAGCCCCGTTATCCATAAAGTAAACAATGTTACTTGCAGTTGCCGCGGCATTAGGTGATGCCATTGACATGCCTGTTGCTACCTCGTTAAAACTAAATATAAATGGCGCTCCAACAAATCGCATTGACACGATCCCTGCATCCGTAAATATTAGTATCTCTTGCCTAGTCTTTATTGCTCCGATAATAACACTACCTGAAGAAAGCTTTACTCCACCTGCTGAGTTGGTAGCAGAGGGTGTCCAATCAACAGCATTTTCAGAATCGGAGAATCTAACTAATAACGGGTCAATAGTTGTCGAGCCTATTGGATTGCAACCAAACGCAATAACGTGCCTATTAATATCTGACATCATTACTTGAAACATCGCTACGGGTGTATTACTAGCGCCTGCTCTACTGCTAGCTTCAACAGCTCTTGTGGATGTACCGCTAGACTCATCCCAATAATACAGTCTGCCATAGCGAGGCGCGGCTACAATATCATCTCCAAAATTATCTATGCTCCAAAGTCTAAGTTGATTAGTTAAAGAGATAGCAGTGCTGATTCCCCATCCTCCTGCACCCCAAGTTCCAGAACCCCAACCCGTACTATCTAAATAAACATCTAGACCAACATTAAGTTGATAGGCTCCAACAACGCTAGAGCCGCCATTGCCTGAGTCTGCTGAATTTGCAGTAACAGTTACTCCGTCTGTATCTTTGGCAGTGATAGTGTATGTATCAGTTGTAACTGCATCTATTTCATATTCTTGATTTAAAACACTCGGACTAATAACACCGCCTAATGAAGTTGCACCTGAGAAAGTTACAAAGTCTCCTTGCACTGCGCCATGAGCAGTGTCAGATACGGTCAAGGTAGAGCTACCATTAGTTGCAGAAAATGTAACATCACCTGCACTGGTCGTGCTTCTCAAAGGAGTAATGTCATTAAATACATTACCTTTCTGCGCTAATAGTTTCTTATGTGTACCAAGAATATTGTATTGTGTTTGTTGTGCAGATTTATAAACATGAATTTTTCTGCAAGTGCCGACAAAAGAATTAGCGCTGTTCTTTGTCCAACCGCCTATTTTTTCTGGTCTGCCTTTTCTAAATCTAACTTTATCGGCATCAAACCAACCGCCCTCGTTGGAGTAATTAGTTCCTTCTTTATCTATACCCGGTTTGAATACAAATTTTCTTAAAGCCAAAACTACACCTCATGCCATTCTTTTCCTTGGAATAATAAAGCTTCAGCTTCTCTTCTTCTAACTAAACCATCAAGCACTTTGCCGCTTGCTTTATTCCACCTTTTAATTTGAAACGGAACCTCACTATACTTTTTTTCATTTAAAACCTTTAACATCGTAGATGACTTAAGATTTGTAGGACCTAAATTAAATACCCAAGATACTAATGCATCATACTGACATTGATCTAAATCTACATGCACCAGATTTTTTACATATCCTTCAAACTCTTCTATGTCTTCTCGTAAAAGTTTTTCTGCTTCTTCTTTGGAGATTACATCTCCTTCTTTAACTTTTTTTGTGTAGCCATATCCTATAGTCCAAACACCTGCGGGACACTTATAGCTCTCTAACTCACATCCCTCGAACTTTTTAATTAAGGCTACACCCTCTTCTGATATTCTCATTGCTATTTATTTACCTACACCTTTAACGCGTTCAAAACTTCTAGCGCCTCCGAGGCCAAGCATGCCGAGCAAAAGCGGCATCATCACAGAGGCATCGGCTTGGGGTATCATGATACCNAAGCCTGCACATATAGGAGATATTAAGAANTTGACAAATAAGCCGAGGACACAAGTATATCCGGCTAACGGTCTCCAACTCGATTGAAACCAATTGCCTTTGGCATCTAGCTTATTAATCTCTATCTGACCCTTTGCGAGCTCTTGAGCATGGCGCTCTGCCATTGTGCTTATCTCATGAGCCAAAGCCATCTTTTGATCTTTGTCTTCTATAAATTTATCTAATAACTGCGTAGCAGGACCAATTAAATTTTGTAACATAACCTCACCTATTTTTTTGACATGTAAGCTGTTGCACCAAAATACAAACCGATTACAGAAGCTTGACTTAAAAATATCATGTCACTCATTGCACTCCATGTATCTAGCCTAGATTCAGATATCACTAAAGATGCAAGNGGATAAGCTATCATAGATATCATAGCTACCCATGCCATTCTTCTTTGTGTATCTGCTTTTTCTTCCGCTAACTCTTGCTTGAGTATTTCATTATGTCTAGCAATCTCTTCGTCAGAAACTGTACCATCTCCATCAAAATCATACTCAGAATACTTAGACTTAGGCTCTAGTTTTTTTGGTGTCATAATTTTCCTAATTGATTATTGACTAGTAAATATTTATTCTGGAGGAGGTTCTGTGATGGGAGCTGAATCTGGACCTGCAAGCCAAAATACCAGAACACCAATTATCACCATGATCACGAGCAATACTACATGAACCCAAGTGGTCTCTGCTCCATTGTAATCTTGCAACCAACCCATTAGGGGGCCACCTCCTCTTCTTCTACAGGTAATGGAACTACATTAAGTCTTGTAATTTTTGTATCTTCAGGAACCCATTCGGGTCTACAGAAAATTGTCCCCTCTTCTAATCCATGAAAATATTTTCTTTCACGAGTCATTTCTTGAGCTATCCACTCACAGTGTTGTGGATTCATGAAGTAAGATTTTTTTGTTTTATCTTCTACTCCATTTATCATAACCACTAAAGCAATGACTAACTTTGGATTCATTGCCTCTCACGAAGCATGATCTCTATTAACGTGCCTAACTTTTCGTCTGTAGCTTTTGAGATTTCCGTTTGCTGTGCAAGTCCATCTGCTATTGTTTGTATCGCTTGCTCATTTAATTTTGTTCGTACTGCATTATCAGTCGTTGTAGTCTCTAGTTTTTCTACGACTTTAGATACTTTAGCAACTTCTTCATCAGTAGCCTGCGCTTGAGCCTGCATAGTTCCCCATGCGATTGCCGCAGGTATGATTGCCGCCACTAACGGCACTGCCCATGATGGGACCTTTATGGATTCACTCATACTTTTTTCTCCTTATAAATCTAAATTAATTTTTTTCTCATCAATGAGTATTTGTCTATTAGCCATGTGTCCTGCTTCAAGCTCTTCTTTGCTCTGCCCGAAATATTCTACCGCCAAATGATTATCTATCATTGACTGATTAATATTTATTTTATCAGCAAACAATCTTCCTAGCACTCTGCCAAATTTTCCCTTTGCATCTTTTTCTGTTTGGATAACTAATTGTTTTGCAGATGTAATTTTGTTGCTTAAATACTCTTTAGCTAACAAGCCTCGTATCTTCTCGTCTTCATCTCTTGTTCTAGACTCTGGAGTATCTATGCCGTAAAGACGTACCTTGCTATTGAACATAATGCCAAAGCCTAAATCTATTGAGCAATCTAAACTATCTCCATCGATTACTCTATTTACTTTACATTTGTATTCGTACATTAGGTAACCTTTCTGTATTTTCTTACTTTCTTTGCAACGCTCTTAGGCTGTTTAACAAATTGTTTTCCTGCTTTTGTTCCTTTTCTTTTAGCTCTAGTGGTTGCCGCATACTCTTGTGGCGATAAAGCTTTGATAGCTTTTTCTGGCAAATATCTTTCTCCAGTCTCACTAGACTTTTTGCCCGACTTTGTTCTCCACTTTTGCTTTGTCCAAGACTTAAGACTTCTCTGTGATTTCTTCAACGGCATGATCAAATCCAAATACGGTAATATAAGCGTCTGTTTTCCTAGGCTCTTCTATATATTTTCTTTCTAGAAAATGTGGAACCTGACAATAATCTACTAGCTCCCAAAAGCTTTGTCTTCCGGGATCGCACATTATTAATTGTTTTCTATGAAACGCTAGTTTATCTATTAGCTCTATCCAACAGTCAACTTGGTTTTTCCAAAAGCAAACATCGCAAGCAATGTAAACATCGAAGTCCATTGGCAGAGTATTATCAAAAATATCTTGCTGTACAAACTTAGGATTAGAATCCATAAGCCTGCACATTAAATCAAAGTAAGGCTTAACTGTTTCGTCTTGATCGAATCCAGTTACTATCCCGCCTTTCTTTTGCAGATAACAACTCATTGCTCCCCATCCACAACCTAAGTCAGCAAATGTTTTACCTTTAACATTTACCTCATCAAAAGCATCTAAGAAAACTAAAGTAGAGTTCCAAACCTTATTGCCATGCATAGAATGTACGTTATAGTGTTTCTTTAACTTTTTTATTTCAGGATGAGAAGACATAGGTATTTCTATACCTTTTATCTTCACATTAGTTTTTGTAGCCACCACCTTTAGCCTTATATTGTTTAGCTAACATCTGCGCTTTACGAGCAGACCATTGTCCGGGCTTGCCGCCTTTAGAGCCTGCCTTAATTCTATTGAACAGTCTCTTTCGCATTGTAGGCTTAGTATAATTACCTGCCTCATTTACCCTAGACTTTGATTTCTTTGCTCTACTCATAATAATTTAGCTAAAAATATTGTGCCGACTATAAATGGATATACGCCCCAGATCATCAATTCTAATCGATCAAATCTTTTAGAGCCGTCTTCTAATCTTTTTTCGATATTTTCGTATCTTAGGGCGCATTCTTTTTCATGAGCATCAATACGCTTAATAGCATCATTCATTTCTTAGCAACATTCCTTTTTCTAGCAGGCTTTTTCTTTGCCGTTACTTTTTTAGGAACAGTTTTTAACTTAGGTTTACTTTTGACTTTTTCTTTCTTGTCTTCAGCAACAACCTCAGTGGGCTTTGTCCACAGACTTTTTAGTTTTTTCCAAAGTTTCTTGAACATCTTCACCCTCCTCTTGAAATGATTTGATCTTTTCAACAATTGCTTTTCGCATGACAGCTACTGATTCAATTTCTGCTCCTTGCCATGCGCCCCTTACTGTACCAACATCTATTAGTTGTAACATCCCAAGTGTTAATTGTTTATCATCCATAATATTTCCTCACCAAAATAATGTTAATTACCAAGGCAGTCCCCAAGCTGTTGAAGGGGTTTTTGCCTGATTTAATTTAGCTTTAGCTTCCGCTTCCACTTCCTTTACTTTATCAGAACCTAGTGTAGATTTCACCCATCCAAGTATAATGGACTCATCTAGATCATCCCAAGCTACAAATCCTTCTGCACTTGCGTCAGGTTTATAAGATTCCATGCCGGAAACCGTTCCCGAATACTTGCCACTAGAACTAGTTGCAGACCAAGCCGCATGAACTACGCCTTTATCAGAATCATTTGTATGCTCACAATTTGTTATCTTCCACACCACTGCCATGATGAATCTCCTTATGCATCAGGATCATAATCCTCAGCGGCTTTTATTGCGGCATTTATAGAAGTCATATCTTCTGAACCCCAATCATCTAGTGCCACACCCATTGAGAGATATCCAGAGCTACGCATAACTCTTTCTTTCTTCTCGGCTTTTGTCATGTCATTGCAAAAATCATTGCTATCATCTAAGCAATTTGTAATTACACTGACACTTCCTAACATTGCAGAATACATTTGTGCTTTTTCTTCTGCGGTTCTTTCTACTGCTTCACTCATATCTATTCTCCTTCTAAGGCTGTTATGCGAGTGGTTAATGATTCAATNATAGCTTGTTGCTCTTGAATCGCTTTGGTTAAAATTGGTATTAATTTTTCATACTGCATNCCATANTGCTTACCATCNTCTGATAGTCTTACAGCAAGATTTGTTTTATTNGCTTTGTCATAACCTGCGGCTTTTTCAAGCGCTTCAACTTCTTGTGCTTTAAATCCAATATCAAGCCAATCTTCTTTGTGAGTTCCATCAGGTGTTTGCGCGTTTAAGTCGTAGTCATCTGCATACTTATCGCCATACTTAGAGCGCTTGTCCCACTTGTAGGTGTAAGGCTTGAGTTGTTTAACAAAATCCAAACCNACNTCTAAGTCTGTAAAGTCTGTTTTGTCNCGCTCGTCNGATGCAACCGTNAANGCTACTTGTATGTTTGCAGTAACAATGTTTTCNTCACCCAAAAAGATAATATTACTTTGATTTGTTACATTACCTCCGGGGCTTCCTCCAATACCTGCATCGTGACCTAAACATAAATTATTGCCGCCACTTGTAATATTAAGGCCTGCTGACTTACCTACAGCTGTATTGCTATCTCCTGTCACAACGCCTGTACCTGCGGCTGTGCTTCCAATAAACGTGTTAGAGTCTCCAGTAGTCATCGCGTCACCTGCAAGACTTCCCACAATAGTATTTTCAATCCCTGTGGTTATATCATTACCTGCCTGATGACCAATCGCTACGTTATGCATATCAGTCGCTGAGCCGGGGTTTTGATTTACTAAAGTACCCTGACCTATAGCGACAGATTTAGAACCAACTGTGTTTGCTCCTAATGCACCGTAGCCTATGGCAATATTAAAGTCTGCGTCTGTACAAGCGTCACCTGCAAAACCACCGAGCAACACATTCTGAACGCCTGTAGTCACTGATAGTCCTGCTTGGAATCCGACAGCAACATTGTAATTATCTTGACTACTAGAAAAATTTTGANNNGCNAGAGCCGATGTACCTATGGCTACTGCTCTAGTGCCTTGTGTGTCTGCTGACAACGCGACTGTACCGATAGCAACATTTTCATTAGCAGTGGTGAGGGAGTCACCTGCTAAACCTCCTATGAGGACGTTTTGTACGCCTGAGGTTATTACACCTCCTGCGAAATAACCCACTGCGACATTATAAACATCTGTATCACTTGAATTAGCTTGTTGCTCAAGAGCCGCGTAGCCCACCGCAACATTCCTATCACCCTGTATTTCTGCACTAAGAGATAATGTGCCTACGGCTACGTTGTTGTTACCTGTAGTAAGAGCATCACCTGCATTAGCGCCTATCAAGGTGTTGTTTTGTCCCGTAGTTACTGATACACCTGCATAATAACCAACTGCGGTATTGAGAGCGTCCGTAGCAGAGGTAAAGTTTTGTGCCGTAAGTGCGGCTCGACCAATCGCAACTGACTTATAACCTAAAGTGTCACTAGTCAAGGCCTCTTGCCCAATTGCTACGTTATCATCAGCATCGGTGAGTGCATCTCCCGCGAGACCACCTATAAGGGTATTTCGTTTGCCTGTTGTTATTGCATATCCGGCTTGATAACCTACGCCAACATTATAATTATCAGTTGAGCTAGTAAAGTTTTGAGAGGCAAGAGCGTTTAGACCTACCGCAACAGCTCTATCTCCTAGAGTATCTGCACTCAAAGCAGAATAACCCATAGCCACGTTTGAATTACCGGTGGTTAAAGCATCACCTGTTAATCCACCGACTAATGTATTAGCTGTTCCTGTAGTTACCGATAATCCTGCATGAAAACCTACCGCTGTATTATGGGTGTCCGTTGCTGATGTAAAGTTTTGATTTGCTAANGTGTTGTATCCTATAGCAGTTGACCTACTGCCTAAAGTATCTGTACTCAAGGCAACGGTTCCCACCGCTACNTTGTAATCAGCATCTGTAAGAGCNTCNCCTGCTAAACCACCTATTAAGGTATTCTGAATACCTGTGGTTATATCGTTTCCTGCATCATATCCTACAGCCGCATTATAAGAATCAGTGGAGCTAGTAAAATTTTGATTGGTCAACGTGCCTCGACCGATAGCTACGTTTCTATCTCCCAAAGTGTCTGCACCTAACGAATTAGACCCTACCGCTGTATTGGTATTTCCTGTCGTAAGAGCATCTCCTGCATTAGAACCTATAAGAGTATTTTCTTGAGCTGTTGTTATTTGCGAGCCTGCAAGATGACCAACTGCAACATTAAGACTTTGTGTTGCGCTAGTAAAATTTTGATTAGCTAAAGCTTGATAGCCAACTGCAACTGAACGAGTTCCTAATGTATCAGCGGATAAAGTTTGATATCCAACCGCTACGTTATAATCTGAATCTGTAAATGCGTCTCCTGCTAGACCACCGATAAATGTGTTTTGAAGACCTGTGGTTATGTTTTCACCCGTACTCATGCCAACAGCTACGTTGTAAACATTATTGCTTCCACTAAAATTTTGGTCTTTTAATGCATTTTGACCTATTGCTACATTATATCTTCCCGTAGTATCTGATGTTAAAGCATTTTGACCAACAGCAGTGTTACTTAATCCTGTTGTTAAAGCATCTCCTGCAAGTCCACCAATAAGAGTATGTCCCGTACCTGTGGTTATTGAACTACCTGCACCATAACCGACCGCAGTATTATAAGTATCTGTCGCAGAGGTAAAGTTTTGTGATGTTAAAGTGCCATATCCTAAAGCTGTTGAGCGACTTCCTAAAGTATCAGCACTTAATGCAAGATGTCCTAGAGCTACATTTAAGTCTGCATCCGTCAAAGCATCTCCTGCTAGACCACCGATAAGGGTGTTTTGTATACCTGTGCTTACAGACGCACCTGCGTTATATCCTATAGCTATGTTGTAAGGTGTAGAATTTCCGGTGTTCATTGCATTTAAGGCGGCATAACCGATAGCAATGTTTCTGCCATCATCATCTGCTGATCCTAATGCGTCTGCACCTACGGCAACATTTCGTGTTCCAGTTGTTACAGATACAGCGGCATTATATCCAACGGCAACATTATTAGAGTCAAATGTGCTTGTTCCATTATTTTGTGCGGCTAATGCACCGTACCCTATTGCAACTGTGCGGTCACCAGATACATTAGCTCCTAATGCGTTATAACCGATAGCAACATTCTCGTTGCCTATTGTATTTGCATCTCCTGCAAAAACACCCATCATGGTGTTTTGTGCACCTGAAGTTATACTTACACCTGCATTTGCTCCAACAGCCGTATTTTCACTTCCAGTATTGTTGTATAACGCTTGATTACCTACAGCAGTATTTTTAGTGCCTGTCTCATTGCTTAGTAAAGCTCTCATACCAATAGCAACATTGTTATCAGATGTTGTAGTAGCTTTTAACGCTTCAAAACCCACAGCTACGTTTTGCTCACCAGTAGTAATCGCAGTACCTGCTTCATCACCTATAAGAACATTATAATTACCACCGCTTTGAATAGCGTCACCTGTGTTGACACCAATGCGAAGATTAGAGGTTCCTGCGGTTGCAGTAATTATGTCTCCATTAAAAGTTGCGTTATTATTACTAGCAAGAGTAAGTGCAATATCTGTGCTAGATGATGTACCACCTGTGAAAAAGTTCATGGTATCTCCTGTTACAGAGATTACATTTCCATTTGAGGTACTGCTATTATCTGCTATAACGATTCCTGCAAAACCGTCTGTGCTATTAACTCTTAATGGATAGTCTGAACTGCTTGAAGCTGTGATAATACCGCCAGAAATATCTCCCGCAGATATATTGGAATTAAACGTAGCCGCACCCGCATTGGACATATCAAGGGTAAGGGCTGTGATTTCACTACCGCCATCACTGCCTTTGAATATTATGTCTCCGTCTGTTCCGTTGTTATCTATTGTGGTATTGACACCATCAAGAGTAATGGTTGTAGTCGCGGATGAACTCGTATCAGTTAAAGTTAATACTGGAGTTCCATGAGCTATGTTAATAGGATGAGAAAAATCAAACTCATCATCTGAAGTGTCCCATGTAATTGTTGCATCCGTTGAGGAATCTACTGCATCTTGTATTGTTATACCTGCGCCATTGGCTGTGCTTGAACTGTCGCCCGTTGAGTAATTGATAACTATGTTTTTGTCTTTGACTTGCAGATTGTCAGTATCAACTGTCGTGGTAGTGCCATTGACGGTTAAATTTCCACTGACAGTAACATTGTTGTTGAACGTAGCACTACCTGCATCTGACATATCAAGAGTAAGGGCTGTAATAGTTGAGCCGCCATCATTACCTTGAAACAACATGTCTGCATCTGAAATACTGCTAAAAATTCTTAAATTATTAGAGTTTTGTGAGATTTTACCAAATTCTGTTCCACCATCTTTTAATCTAATGACGGCTCCATCAGCATCTAAATTTATCTCCCCTGCAACATCTAGTGTTAGATTGCCTGTATCAACATCAATTTCACCATGAGAACCATCATGAGAAACTTCAATTTCATTTGATGCTCCTGCTCTCAATCTTCCAGAGTTGGAACCTGTGCTTATATGTCCATTTGCTTGTAAAAAACCACCAGAAGTTACGTTAGAATTAAACGTAGCCGCACCTGCATCGGACATATCAAGGGTGAGAGCTGTGATAACAGAGCTATTGTCAACGCCTTTAAAAATTATATCTTTATCATTAACTGCGGATTGAATTAAAAAATCACTAGAAGAATTAGATAGATGTGCAATTTCTGTTCCACCATCTTTGAAGGTTATATCACCACCATCTGCATCTAGTATGATGTCACCTGCGGCATCAATTTCAAAATCACCACTATGTCCGCTTGCTGTGCTTGTTGTAAGTTTATTACCACCAAACCTAGTCTGGTCTGCGTTAACACCAGTTCCAAAAATTTCTTCATTAAAGGTCGCACGACCGCTTACAGACATATCAAGAGTCAATGCCGTAATAAGTGAACCATCATCACTCCCTTGAAAAATAATGTCTTGGTTACTAGTGGTAGCTTTGATGTAATTATTTGAGCTATCGTGAAAAATTTCTAAATCATTACCTGCTCCAAAGATAGCTTTTCCATTATCAGCAAGCTTTATATCGTGATTGAAAATAGCTGTTCCAAGGTCACTTGCATCAATAGTAAGTGCTGTAATATTTCCAATTCCTGCATCGTTGCATTGGAAAATTAGGTCTGCGTCTGCAATTTGTGATTTAATGATAAAACTAGAATCTATAGATAATCTTCCTCGGTCTGATCCGGCATCTTTAAAAATTATATCTCCACCGTCAGCATCAAGGATAATGTCTCCAGAAGCATCTACTTCAAAATCTCCATCAGATACAGTTATGCTTCCGTCTGCGCCTCCTGAAGTACCTGTATCAACAACTTGTAACTTCATAGAATCGCCAGAAGCTGTATTTATGTTTACACCAAAGTCTCCTGCTGAAGATGAGTTAAGAACTATTCCTTCATTAAATGTTGCTCGACCTGCTTGTGAAATATCAAGCGTGAGGGCTGTGATGGTAGAGCTTCCGTCTACCCCTCTAAAATATATATCAGCATCTGCTGTTTCGTTTACAAAGTAAGTATCTCCATTACTCTGCATTGAAATTGTATGTTTTGATGCACCTCCATCTTTGAATTTAACATCGCCACCATCAGCATCTAATATGATGTCACCTGCGACATCTAATGTTAAATCACCAGAGGCGTTGCTTATATCTCCCGTTACCTGAATTCCGCCAGATGTGGTTGCAAAACGCTGACTTCCATCGTGAAATAATTTGACATCATCATCATCGTTAAAAATCGCAAACGATTCATTAAATCCTCTATCGCATAAAACAACTC
>FUFK010043241.1_pt1 | contig 39771 bp, 41 predicted proteins | sample 1021851 | NCBI WGS metagenome assembly FUFK01 (sample SAMEA51879418, study PRJEB19060) | metagenome
TTCTTCTTCACCATGTTCACCTTCTTTTTCACCGTGACTCATTTCTTCCTCACCGTGCTCGCCTTCTTCAACTTCTTCCTCATCACCTTCTTCTTCTGAAAGTTCTGATTCAAGTTCTTTAATGATGTCCTCAAGGTTAAGTTCTTCATCAACCTCATCTTCATCATCTTCTTCGTGATAGCCTTCGTTTGCTTCTTCTTCAGAATCTTCTTCTTCGTTTACTTCATCGACTTCTTCTTCAGATTTGTCTCCTTCAGATACAGTTTCTTCAACTTCTTCTTCAGAATCTTCACCTTCTTTTAAGTCATCAACTTTGTCAACAGCGTCTAATTCTTCGCCAGGTGCTGCAGTTTCTTTCTCAGTTTCAGGGTCTAACTCAGTATGAGCCTCATCGTACTCAGGTTCTTTGTTATCTCCTCCACCGATACCAGATGAATCAACTTCCTCTGCTACTTCTTCTACTTCATCTTCTTCTTCTTCTTCCATTTCTGATTGAAGTTTTTTAGATAGAATAGATTGTAGCTTTGGAGTAAATGCTTCCTCTAATGCGATTTTAGCATTAGCAATTGCAGTTTCTCTAACGGCTTTAGCATCAGCGATGGCTTCTTTTAATAGTTTAGAATTTGCCATTTTATTGCCTTCCTTATTAAATTCGTGAAAATATTGTGGATTTTCAATGATGTTAGGTCGGTTGTTCGGTCACCACTTAGAAAAGGGTATTCATTAACCAACTGAAATTCAAACACACATAGATTGGTGTGTTACTGAGTATAAGTATTATAATATACTAAAAAACGATAAATTATCTTCGTTTTTTTCTTTTTTTCGTAAATAACCTTATAGAAGAATCACCATCTTCGTACTTGTCAATCATAGTTTGTCTCTTCTGATTTCTGATTGCTTCAAGTTTTTGTTTTCTTCTTTTTGTAGTAGGTTTTGTGTAAGTCTGTTTAGTTCTTAGTAACTGTAGATGACCAGACTCATCAATTCTTCTTTTAAAAATTTTAAGTGCTTTTTGTATGTTTCCCTTTCTTACTTCAACGGAAACTAACTTTGGGTGTTTACTCATTCTCCTTTATTTAAAATAACTATGTTCCTGTTTTTGAAAAAGTTGGCTTTTTGCCTTTAGCCCTATTTCCTCCCTTTTTCGCATCACCAGCTTTCTTTTGGTCTGCTCTTTTTCTCCTTACAAATGCAGCTCTACCTTTAGGTCCTAACTTGGCTGCTTTTTCTTTTGATAAACATGCCGCGTATGCTCCACCTTCTTTACCATCTCCACATTTACCTAATTTTTGTCCATCACTACCATATCTATCCCAACCTCCACCAGTTGAAGAGCCAGTTTTACCTTTACCAAACCATTTACGCAAATCTTCGTTTTGTGGTTCGTTTACAATGTCATGTAGGATATCTGTTAAGTTCATCTTATTTTGATAAATTATATAGTTTTTCTTCTGCATCTGGTACAGTCTTGTATTTATTTGGGTTTTCTCCAAATCCTCTTAACGCTTTGTCAATAAATTTTTTATAATCTCTTGGACCAATTCTTCTTTCATGTTCTGCCATCTTATCATAAAACTTTTTTTCAGTTTTTGAGTACTTTTGCATTACTTGAATAGCTTTACTTTCTTTATTTTTAGATTCATCAATACCTCTGATTTTCTTTTGGGTCATCATTACTTTGTACCCATCCTTCTTCATATCAGCCATAAACTTTTGAGCCATNTTTTTATCNGCGTAAGCTGCAAATGNAGGTTTNANNGGTTTNGGNCCTTTTNCATATGCNACAAGANANGCTTCGTTTANTGATTCTGNAAANCTACCNACAATCATTTTAAAAAACTTATTGTTTGGTTTACCAGCNATAGCNGTAACGAAATCCANTCTATCTCTNAAANTACCCTTCCTTACNAAGTTAAAAAGTTTTCGAGCATCAATTTTATTTTTNTTAATAAAATCATCAACAGNACNCACCACGAGTACCAGTAAATGCAGCGATACCCATCGCTTCTTTACTTGCTTCGTTTACGGATTCATCTACTTTATATTTGTAGATTACATCACTTCTATCTTTTAAGTTTGTTTTATTTCTTTGGAAATCGTAATTAGGGTTTGCAGTAGTTGCTTTTGCAAACTTACCATTCTTTAAATAAAATGTACCGATACGAGAATTATTATCATCGGTTACATAGAATGTTGCATTTTTCTTTTGTTTTGATAACTTAATAATATCGTTTAAATTTTTAGCTTTTATAAAAGGACCATATCCTTCATGTAATCCTTTTTTTGCTGCTTTTTTAATAAATGGCTTGAAATCTTTTTTCTTTGACATTTTTATTACACCATCAATACCTTGAGGATTCATAAATATAAGTTTAGAAATAACTTTTAGTTCCTTTTCGTTATATCCTTTGAAATGTTTTTCCCAATCCATTGAACCTTCGTTTACACCTTCTTGATATGAGTAGATGTATCCTTTTTTAGTCAAGTCATTTATTTTCTTAGCTAAATCTCTTTTGTTTTTAAAAATTGCTATATCAAAAAAATCACTACCATCTTTATGTTTTGATTTTCCATCGTGGAAGTTTACTGTGTATTTAGATGAACCAACACCATACATTACATTGTATCTTTTCTTACCTTCATCTATGGCTTTTGGAAATTTTGTTTTTTTAGCGAGTTGTAGAAGTTTTTTAACATCAGAAGGATTATTTCTGTTGAACTTATCAGCATTCTTTTTATCTTTGAAAATTGCAGATGTAAGTTTATTACCATCACGAATCATAATGATAATACCTTTTTTACCAAAAAATCTTTCTGTTTCTACTTTGGCCATTTGTTATCCTTTTTTCCAACCACCACCAGCGGCTTTGTACTTTCTAGCTGCCCATCCGTTGGCGTAAGCTGAAGGATAAACATCGAACTTCTTTTTAGCTTGTGCTTTGTAGTATGCCCACTTTGAAGGATTAGTTGGAACATTCTTTTCAATTAATTTAGTAACTTTTTCACCAAATACTTTAAGTTCATTTTTCTTTTTACCTTTTTTACCTTTGGCTTTATACCCACTTGCAAATGCGGCTCTTCGTTGTGCATCTGATGCGAATCCATCTAAAATATAATCCCCATCTCTATGTTGAGATATACCATCCATACCTTTTAACATATCAGCAGTTAAATCAACTCCCATTTCTTTAGCTTTATCTTGTAGGTCTTTAAATCCAGCTGCTCCACCTTCATCTGATAATTTATCTTTTAGTGCGGATAACAATTCTTCATTGTCAACATCTTCATTTTTAAATACAATCTTTTCACCATCTTTATCTATCTCACCATCATTATGAAGTTTTGCCATATCATCTTTATCTAACTCTAAAACTTCATTTTTAATATCGTTAAGTTTAGATGATTTGTCACCACATCCACCTTCAGTTACACCTCCACAACCACAACCACAATCACCTTTACCTTCTTTGATACCTAATCTTCTTTTCATTTCATCTTCAGTAATCTCACCTATTTTGTAATATCTTGATAAGATGTTACCCATATCTTCGTAAAGTCCATTTAATCTTTGGTCTAAGTTTCTTGCTTCTTTAGCAACTTTATCAAATTGTGAACCTAACTTGTTAAGTTCATTCATATTTCTTTTTATAGTGTGTTTATCAAACCAATCATCAGCTTCTCTAAGAGCTAATTCTCTTGCAGCTTCCGTGATACCACCCAAAGTTTCAGCAACTTCAATGATATCAGACTTTCTATCCATTGATTCTTGATATTTGTTGTATGTAGAAACGATTTCTAAGAAGTGTTTTTTAACTTCGTTAGTCAATCCTCTATCTTCTGATTCTTTAAGTATATCTCTTAGTTTCATAATCTCTCCTTATTTAATTTTTTTACCTCTCTTAATATCTCTTTGTAAATCCATAAGAGCATTAATTTGGTCTTGTATTGCTTGTTCTAAACTTACAGTTCTATATTTGGCTTGTTTTCTAACAGCCAACATAGCAATTCTTTTTTCTTCAGTAGAAGGTCCTTCGTTTAAAGGTTCTTCATTTAATATGTTTTTTAGTTTAATCATCTTAATAAAGTCTTTTTAGTTCACCACTTCCCCCATAATAATCATAAACATACCATTTTTTATCTTTCATATTAAATAAATATATGTATGCTGCTCCTCCACCTCTTTGGTCTACACTTCTATAATATTTTTCAAGGTCATTAAATTTACCACTTGCAAAAAATCCATTTTTTCCATAATATTCTGGGTCTTTACCTTTATATAATCCTTGAGCTCCACCTTTTTTAATAAAGTCTTTGACATCTTTAGCATTTTTGAAATGATGTTTGATTGCACCTTTCATATTTTGTGGGTATCCATCATAATGGACATAAGTTGAACCTATTCTTCCATTTGGTTCTATGATACCAACATGAGATTTAGTTCCTTCATTGATTATACCTTCTGGCACTAAATCTTTTAGTCTCATTGTAGATTCATTTGTATCATCTATAATACCTTGTATTTTAAGTGCTAAATCTTTACTTCCATTTACTTTTAAATCAAATGCGATAGCATCTAATGCAGATACACCATCCCAACCAGCTTGTTGTGATGCCTCATGTGCTATTTCATCAGTACCAGGTGCTGAATCATAGAAATCAGATGAATATACACTTGTCTTTTGCCACTTCTCATATTCAGGTGACATGATATCTGGTTTGTTTGGGTCTTGATTTGGGTCTTTCGCCCATTCTGGTTTATCTTCTAATACTGCAATTAGTTTTCTTGCTTCAGAATGAAAGTTTGAATCAGTTAGTGCTTCTACCGCCGCTTTTTTCATTCTTCTTTCATATTCTTCTCTACCTAATTGTTTTGCAGTGATTCCTAATGATTTTGCTTTTCTACGGACTGATTTGTTTACTTCAGGATTACCTGCTCTACCACCAGTTGAATCTTTTGGTCTACCACCATCTTTAGGTTCATCTTCTGGCTCACCTGTTTTAGCTAATTTTTTGAGTGCATCTGTGTCAGCTTTGGGTGACATCTTTTTAATTGTCTTGATTTTCTCGGCAGAAGAATCACCTCCCTTCGCTGCCTTATCTTTTTTTGGTTTATCAAAAATATTTACTTTAGGTTTATCTGTTGGGTCTTTTACTGCACCATCCTTATCATCTTTTCTTTTTTCGTGAGTTCCTTTTTCGATTGCAGCATCTCTTGCTGCTTTTGATTTAAAAACAGAAGTAGTACCAGTCTCTTTACTTGTAGCAGTATAAACATCTGCTTCTCCTAACCATTGAGGTCGTAAATCTATTAATCCACCTAATTTTATCATGATAATTCAGTTATTATTTCTCTTATTAAATCGTGTGCTTTACAATAGTTACCACAAACTTCATCAACTTTAATTTGTTTTGATTCGTTCATCGGAGTCATAAATGCACCATGTGTAGACGGGTTAGATACAAAATCCCAACCTATTAATTCAAAATCATCACCAACTGTTACTCCACCACCATTTCTTGGTTCTACTGAACCCATACCTCTTGATGATATTCCTAAAAGGATACCAGCTTTTAATAATTCTTTTAAAATGTTACCAGATGGAGTTGGAAGTATTTCAACTGTACCCATAAGGTCATCACCATCCCAATGTATTTCTCTTACATTATGTGATACATTCTTTAAATTGATAACTGAAGATTCAGGATGGTCTAACTCACCCAATGCTCTTCTTTCCTTAATAAGAGTTTCATACTTCTTAGCTTCTCTCATTAAAATTTCTTTAGGATAAACTCTTTCGTTTTGATTGGGTGCACCAGCTCTTTGTAGAATACCTTTAACAATAGTTCTACCTGATGAATCTTCATTCACCTTACCTTCGAATAATCTTGTTTCTATAAGTAGTTTACTCATTATGCTCCCCAACTTCTTCGTTTTTTAAATAATTCAAAAAATATTGCTGAAACTTCTTGTCTAATGATTTTACGGATTTTATCTTCATCCCTTTCATTAATTTCTTCATTAATTACAGAAACACCACCATATTTTTTGATGAGTATCTCTTCTTTAACAATTTGTTTCAGTCTTGTAATAGTCATTTTTTAACTTTCTTTTTTTTCGCCTTTGCCTTTCCAAGCAGCATCAATTTTGTTAAAAAATGCCTTTTTTTCATCATCAGACATTTGTGGAATAGACTTACCAGACTTTTTTAGTGCTTTTGCAAAAAACTTCTGATATTCAGTTTCCTCTCTCAGTACATCTTTGATGATTTCTTTTAATCTTTCTTTTGTTATTTTCATTGGTCTAACTCCTTTATACTATTAACTATATTAATTAACCTTTCCTTTATCTTATAAATATGAGTATTTGTTCTTTTCCAATACTTGTCTTTGTTCAATTCATTCATTGAACGAATCTTGTTGTACCATCTAAAAAACATCTCAACTTCGGCTAATTGATATTTTAATTCCTTTAATCCTAAAGCTAACTTTTGGTTAGGTGTTCTCGTTTCATCGTTTTTCAATTCTAACCACCTATTAATAGGTTTTTTTGGCCTTCTTCCCTCACCAACAATGGTATAACCCATCATAGTTGCGGTCTTTTTTCTTTTTTCTTTGTCTTTTTTGGATTTTTTGTTCAGAAAAGCATATGGAGTATCGAAACCATCTATGTTTGCAGTTGTAGTGATTTCATCTAATTCCTCATCCATCTCTTGGACAAGATTACGAATATATTCTTTAAGCCTTTTTTCTAACATTTTTAATTTCACTAATCAATTCATAAGCTATCATCATAGCTGAAACCTGATTGTCTGAAACTACCCTACCAATTTTTGTTTTTCTTAAAACATTGATAGTTTCTTTTAACTTTATTTTCGTAACCTTATCTTTAACCTCTTTATGTTGTTTTACCAACTGAGTAATCACTTCTTTGAGTTGTTGAGTATAGTATTCTTTAAATTTGGAAGTATTACTTACATTGTTAATGAAATTTTTTAACAATGATTTTTGAGATTCATTTAATTTTTGATGTTTTTTATTGAAAGTTTCTAATAATACTTTATATGTTAAGAATCTTTCTTCTTTATTTTGAGTTTTAAACTCAGAAATTGTTTTATCTTCAATAAGTTGTGCTTTATTTTCTAATTCACTACCTATTAAATTTTCTACAATGGTATATTTTGAATTAAATACATCTTTTACATCGTAGTTTTCTTTATTTTGAGATTCAAATATTTTATAAATGGAAGCCATCACCTTATAATTTGTAATTGGTGATGATAAAAATTGATTAATATCAAAAGATTCTTGAATTTTTTTAACTAAATTGTATTTTTCTTTAGTTAATTTTTTTAAGTCGATTCTTTTTCTTGCTTCTAATATAGTATCAATAAATTTTTCTGCTCTTCCTTCTGATTTATACTTTTCTTCAGAGAGCATTTGATACAACCTAAGTTCTTTTCCTAACTCAGTTCTATTACTATAAAATTCTTTGAGAATTTTTTGTGCTTTTTCGTTATTGTCACCGTTTAAAACTTCGAATGTAATTTGTCTGACTAATAATTCAAACAATATACCAGTATTTTTAAACTTACTATGTTTAATTTTTTTCATCTTACTTCCTAATTTGATAGAATACTAAATCTCTATTATAAATATAAAAATATTTATTAAAGAGAATTTATTCCTCTATAATGTTACTTTCATCCAACATATCTGTCTCTTGAAGAAACTTTCGTTTTGATGAAACGCCATTAACTATACTCTTTATTTTTTCGGGTGATAACTTAGTTTCCTTCTTTAAAGCATCTTTCCTTTCTTCATCACCGAGAGGGTCTCTACCATAAGGATGTTTGTCTTTCTTATAAGTATTACCTTCTCTTGGTCTACCACCTTTATCTTTTATTTCTTTTTTGATTTTTTCTAAAGATTCTTCTATATCTTCAGCTTCATCTTCTTTAGCAGGGTCTGAACCATCATCTTCAATTGAACGGAATCTAAATCTATCTTTTAAATCTTCAATCATAGTTTCTCTTTCTTTCATTGATTCTCCTCTACTTAATTTAAAGATATTGTCATATACCCAATCTTTAGATAACATATTCAATCCTTGAATATCTTGTGCTAATCTAACTTTTTCACTCCAAAGATTTACTTTTTCTTGTTCGTAAATTGTTGAAGGATTTACTAATTGTAATTCAAAGTTAGTTAGTTCTGAATCAGTAATTCCTTGTGAGTATAAATGAACTATTGCAATCTTAGTTAATTCAGATACAACAATTCTTTGTATTCTTTCAATGGTTCTTGCAAATCTTACATCTTCTGCAGCTAAAGTTGCTTTACCACTAATTTGTTCTTCATAACCTAAATAAGCTTTTGGTATTTTTAGAGCTGCAAATAATTTAGCTTTAAGATAATCAATATCATCAGTATTACTAAACTCTAAACCAGATAAGTTTTCTATATTAGTACCACTATCACCACCTCTGACTGGTAAGTAAAAATCTTCTGTAAGATTTTGAATGTTATATTTTAGGTTGTAATCACCTGTATTTTGGTCAACAAAAGGAATCTTCTTCATTTTATTGATAATTCTTTGCATATAGTTATCCACTTCATTTGGTGGTATGTTACCTATATCAATTTTAAATACTCTTTTTTCAGGTGCTCTCATAATTCTATGAATCAACATCGCATCTTCCATCAAAGATAATTGTTTCCACAACCTTCTACCATTTTCAATCATAGCTTTTCCATATGGTAGGAAGTTAGTATCTGCTAATAATCTAAAGTGTGCTATTTCATAGTTTTCATAATCAATCTTACCGATTTTGTCATCTTCAACATGATATTTAACATAGTTTGGATTCTCTGGGTCTGTATTTTCAAGTCTTTCTGTATTGTATACTGATATTGGTGATACATTTACAATACCCTTACCCTCAGCCATTTCTAATGCTAAGAAAAAGTCTCCATATTTACACATATTTCTAACCCAAGGCCAAAGATTGAATTCAATGTTAAGTACATCGTAAAATAAGTTGTTCAATATTGCTTGAACATTTTCATTTGGTGAACGAACAGTTAAGATATCACCATATTCGTTTTTAAGTGTTGACTCATCTGAGTAAATATCTAATGCTGATGCTATAATTGGGTCATTATCCATAGCATCGTAGTCTCTAAATATTTCTCTTCTAACTTGTTGGTACGCCATTGATTGAGCCGCACCAGCTTGTTCATAATATCCTTTTTGTAATTTTGTATATCGGTCTCTTAGAAAAGATAAGTTTGTCTTTTGTCTTTCATCGACATCAGCAACCTTTCTCCTTCCCTTGGAATCGACTCTAACGATTGCTTGTGTGGAAAAGAGTTTTCTTAATCTACCGAAAAATGAAGTATCTGCCATTTTATTTTAATTTAATTATATAACCTTTATTACCAAGCTCTACAACTCCAATACCTCGCCTTATGTCTTGGACCAGGATTATCACAATTGTGTCTTGCTCTGAATGATTTTCTTCTTGCAGGGTCTGACTTTTTAATTCTCATAGTCTTTTCACCACCCTTGCCTTTGTGACCAAAATTTACTTTTACAACATTTCCTTTTGGATTTTTAACATAAACTTTAAATTTTTTTACATCACCTCTTGTTGGTTTACCTAATTTAACTTTTCTACCTTGGTATTCAGCTTCATTTACATCAGGTTTGTAATGTTTTAAAAACTCTATAAGTTCTGTAATGTCTTGTTCGTTTACAACATCGTACTCTTGTATCTCTTCAGATTCATTTCTGATGATGTTAATGTGATTTGAATATAATGCTTTTGTAATATTGTCCATAATTAACTCCTTACACTATAAATATATAATTTTTCATTATTACCTAATTAACCAAGTCAAATCCTCATCAGTATCACCAACTCTTTGTGTCCAAGGGTTACCGTGTGGACCTAAGTCGTTCCCACCATAAATACCAGAGTGTGTTTGTGAACCAATACCACCTAATGCTCTTTTGGTCAAATCAATACCTTCTTGTCTAAGTCTCAAAGCAGTATCTCTTACCCAAAGTCCTATTGCAAATGACATAGTTAAATCATCATTATAACCTTTCATAGCTTCAGCTCTATTACCTGTCCAAATAAATGTAAACAATTCTTCAATTAATCGTGATGACCTAACCATACACGACTTTTCTCTAAAGTAATCATCTAACTTAGATATAATTAAAGGTCTTGTCTTTGAAGTAGTACTAAAACCAGCTACCATTCCTCTTTCTTCTCTTCTATACTTGTTAGTCATTTGATGTTCTACATCTACATATTTTAAATCCTTACTCATATAGAATAAATTCTTATAATCTCTATCAATTATTTGTTGGATTACTGCCCAACCTATGTTTGCGTTTTCAACTACAAGTAATGCGTTATTATATTCAGTAGCTAATGCAACTAAAAAGTTTCCAAAGTCTTTCGTATCTAATTTACCTTTATATTCAGCTACTTGTGATGCTCCTTCAACATCAAATACATGACAAGCTGAAAAATCTGAAGAGTCTCCTCTCGCAACATCCGCTACAACCATGTAACTTTTATTATAATCAGGATATTCCCATTTCCATAAGTTTCCATCAAAACCTGTTTTTTCTAATGGTTCTTGAACATAAGTTTCTTTAAAGAACATTAGTAATTGTGGGTCAATCACTGTATCACCTGATGAAACAAAATCGCAATCACATTCTTGTGCTGCTCCTTTTGGTCCTAATAGTTTTTCTTGTTCATCTCTCCAAGTTTGGTCTCTTTCAGGATGAACACTCCAATGTAGTCTGATAGTATTAAATCCATTATTTTCCTCCTCAGCTCCTACCCATGTCTTATGAAAAAAATTACCAACACCATTTGGAGTAGAAAGTATTATTGCACTACCACCAGTTGATAATGTTGATTGTGATGATATCCATATATCTTCAATCTTGTCAATAAAAGCTGCCTCATCAAATACTAACAAGGATAATGCTTCGGAACGACCAGCATCACCTGCAGCCGATGTAGCTTTGATTTGTGAACCATTTGAATATCTTAAAGATAGTTTGTTATCTTCTATTGCGGTTTGTTTTAACCAAGTAGGAAGGTTATCATTCATATATCTTACCTTGGTCACTAAGTTTTTTGCTACTTCTTGTTTTGTTGCAATAATTAAAATATTAAAATCAGAATTAAACAACATTTTCCAAAGTGAAAAACCGGCAACCAAAGTAGATATACCAGTTTGTCTTGACTTTAATACAATGTTATACCTTTCTTTATCAAACTCAGTTAAAGTTCTTTCTTGGAAATTAAATAAATGAAAAGGTATCTTACCTCTGACTGGATGTTGAATATAGCAATACTTTTTCATAAAGTGTATTGGGTCTTGTGCACACTTCTGATATTCAATCTTAATAATATCCTTTAAGGATTGTTTAGCCATTATTTTTTCTTAAATGATAATTTCCAATACAATGAACCACCGATATATGGAGTGACATTGTTGTTTGCATTTATTACACCTAAATCAATTCCAAAGACTTTATCTTTTTTGTCCTTGTATAATAATCCAAACTTAGCACTACCAATAAAATCAGTCTTATTGAAACCAGCACCTATTCCGTAATATAATTCTCTTTTAGGTAACTCCTTGACTATTTTTGTATTGTAAATTGTAGGAATCTGAAAGTTCCATTCTATTTTCCTACTAATGATTCTGTTTTGGGATATTGTGTCTGTGAGGAATCCAAATCCAAGAGAGGGGTTTGGTTTTGTTCCCAATGAATCAATTGTTATTTCTGGTCCAAAATCATATGTTAGATTTAAAGTATCTTTTACAATGTATTTTGCATAGTAATCTTCAACTACTTTAAGAGAGTCAACATCAGCTGGTACTTCAACTTCAACAGTCTCTACTTTTGTAATATATTTTGGAACATACTTTGGTACTTCTATTACTTTTTCAACAAAGACTGTATCTATTTTTTGTTCTAATAATTCGTAATCTTTACCATCTACAGTCACTATGTCTTTAGGGTCTATGGATGAGTCTCCACTACAAGCTCTCATTAATAGTATAACGACTATTAATCCTACAATTAGTATTTCCTTGAAATACTTTCGTAATATACTAAAGAATATGTTCATAATTTTTATCTTTTATTCTGTCGAAACATTCTTGTCTTTTTTCTTTAATTTCTTCCAACTCTTTTTTACTTTTATCAACGAATTCTCTCATTTCTTTTTTCATCTCATCGACAGGTCTTGGAAGAGTGTATGTTTCTGTAATTTTACCATCTTCACCATATTGGTGATATTCTTGTTTTAAATCTGTTATTTCTTGTTCGATTGCATCTAATCTTAAAAGTCCATCAGCGATTGCATTTGAAAACATTTTATATTTTGCAAAATCTTCGTAAACACCATTGATTCTTAATTCTGTTTCCATCTTTTTGTTACATGAAATACAGAATCCTGTTTTACGAATAAGTTTTTTATTGTTTGGTCCGAATTCACCAACATGGTCACAATCAGTATTTTTACATTGGTTTTGTTCTTGAAGATACTTTCTTATATTTTCGAACACTTCTGAATTTTTACCAGTCTTTAAAGTATATCCATCTTTCTTTTCATATCTGTAATGTTCATCTTCCCAAACATCACCAACCTTTCTATCAGTTTTTTTAGCTTCCCAACCAACAGATTGGTTTTTTTCATACTCACCAGTCTTGACCATATCAGCCAACTTTCTACGAGTTGGATGCATGAATTTTCTTTTGAATTCTTTTGCCATACTATTTTAACATATTATATATGTATATATAAATATAACTAAATTGTAAAAACGACAATTTTTAGAAAAATATACCTAATATTTGATTTAGTGGTGCAAATGTACCTGTAAGTTTGAAGGTCTTTCCATTGTAAGTGAATACAATACCTTCATTTGGTACTATCTTTTTAGCACCTCCGATAGAGTTTAATCTTTGAAGTTCTAATTTTAGTTTTTGGATTTTCTTTTCATCACCAGATTTTCTTACATCTTTGATTGTTTTATCCAATTTCTTTTTCATATCTCTAATAGCTTTGTCAGGATTGACTGTCATGGCTGAACTTACAAATTGTAACACTTCCGCACCTAAACCTAAGAAAATATCTTCNAATGGTCTTATATTATCTTTAGCTATTTTACTATGTTTTTCTTTATCAGTTTTCTTTGCCCATTCTAAAGTTTTAGCATCATTAATATTGTTTTTATCTAATCTAAATTTCTTATCAAAGAAAGCCCATCTTTTTACCAATCCCATTTTAGTTTTATTATCTAATGTGGTTGGTGATTTTTTATCTACATAATTTTCCCAAAAAGCTTGATGATACTCTGCTACACCATCGGTGTCTTTAAGATTATATTTCTTTTGTAATCTTTTTATTTTACCACTATACACAGATTTCTTTTTAGAAAGGTCTTGTGATTTAGGTAACTTTACTACTGGTGGTCCTTCAATAGTATATGATGATTGAACATTTTGATTGACTTGTTTAATCATACCAGCTAATATTCTTGCTGCTCCTTGATTCTCACCTATTGCTTTACCATCTTCATCATACTCCATAGTACCATGGAAAATAAGTAAAGCTTGACCATAAGGAATTACATTTACTGAAGTCGGATAAATTACCTCTAAGTTCATAAAACAAGCACCATCTTTAAAAATCTTCTTTCTTTGTGGTTCAGAAAGTGAAGAGATAGCCTTAGATAAATCTCTCATCGCAAAGTTGTATGCATCACTCAATCCTCCTCTACCTTGAAACTTATCCGAAACTCCTCGTATATCCAAGGCGTTCTCTCCTTTATTTTTAAGATGTCCTTTATTTCTTGCTGCAACTAATCTATTGTCTCTCCAACTAATTGCTAAAGCTTGACCATCAGTTTTTTCTCTTGTATTTTCTAATGTACCATCTAATGCTCTATTCACAATATCTTTCAATTGTCCAAATGTAAGGTTCACATCTGAATCGAATGGATGGTTCATATGTCCATATGCTCCACCTTCTGATATAATGTTTTCTTTTACATATTTATCTTTTTTTAACATTTGGTGTAATTTACTTCCATCTACTTTACTCCATGATTTGTTTGCACCAAATTGTTTTTTCCAAAGTAATTCAAAGAATTTTTTCTTTTCTTTAGGTGATAATCCTTTTATCTTTCTATTGATTTCTCCTCTTCGTTTGTAAACATACTTTTTAAAATCCATATAGAAGAATTCATTTACTTCATTGATTGGGTCGTACTGATATTCTTGATTTGAATCGGTGTTGTTTCTTGCTTTAGTCAATCTTTTTTTGATAACCTTCATATCCGCTTTTGATGGATAACCTAAAGTTTCATTCTTAGCTTTGGTTTTCTTTTTCATCTTATTGATGTATGCTCTATAAACTGCAGCTTGTGATTTCTTACCCATCTCTTTGGCTCTTTGTTCCATGGCTACTGCAGCTTGGATTTTGTGTGCATGAGATTTACCACTACCCTTTATCTTACTTACGGATTTCTTAGCATCCTTAACAGTTGCGAACTTTAATCCTTTAATTGTACCTTTTGGATTCTCATCAGTATATAAATCAGAATGTGAGGATGATTGTCTATGTTGTCCTTTTTTTCTTGGGATTCTTGCTGCTTCTGTTTTACCAAACTTCTCTACTTCTTTTGCTCTTAAAGCTGGTAAAAATCTAAATCTAGCTCTTTTTCTTACTCTTCCTTTTTTTCTTAATACATTTTTGTGAACCACTTTAGCTTGTTGTATTGATAGTTCTTTCTTTTTTAAACCAGGAAATAAATCCTTCATAAACTCATCATATACTTGTAGGTATGCTTTTTTATATGCAATTTTTTTTAGTTTAGCAAGAGGCTTTCTTCTCTTCATTGTTCTTGCTCTCCTTCTTGCTATTTGTGCCCTTTTACCAGCCATCGCTGCTTTTCTTCTTAGTAGGTCAGCTGGTCTTAATCTACCTTTACTTTCTTCAAAATCTTCACCAACTCTCATCAATCCCTTTGGTGGTTGTGCCAATGGATTCACACCAAAACATCTTGTTCTGAATTGTTGTTCAGTTTCACCCTTCATCGGTTTATCACAACTTTCCTCTAATTGAACATCAAATCCTTCTTTCATAAGTCGAAAAGTTACGACCTTCTTTCCATTGATAGTTGGCATCCCATGTTCATCTTTACCAATTGATTTGATAACTACCTTTTTGTTTTTGAATCTACCCATAAGAATAGTATCACCAACTTTGACTGGTAATGTAATTGCTTCTTCTAATGAAGCTTCAAACTCTTGTTCTAAATCTTTAGCACCTTTTGCATCATCGGTTGATTGTTCTTTGTCATCTTTTTCTACATCTAACTTTTTGATTACATCGTATCCTACCATAGCAGCTTTACGAGTTACATGCTTGTACCAATTGGAGTAAGCACCACTTGAGTATATATCTATTTGGTTATTTGGAGTCATTGTACCAATCACACCTGCAGGAAAATAAGACACTGCGGTTTGTGGACCATCTGGGTATTCTGGATGTTCGTAATAATCTTCAAACTTCTCATCACCAATCATGTTGACAATTGTGTATCCTAATTTAGTTGCTCTATCAGCAGCTACTCTTCTGAAGGTTTTATAGTTTGGTATAAAGAAGTTTGGTCCATCATCCACATCAAGTCCACCCAAACCACCAGTAGATATTTCCATCATATATTCTTCTATAGTTTCTTTTGGAACAAATAAACTTTCACTTAGTTTATCAGTAACCATTTTGAATATATTCTTGTTGAACTTTCCATAAGCTCTATCTTTGAAGAATTTTTCTTTTTGTTCATCTGAACCTTGTGATAATCCATTACGAACTTCAGTACCACTTACTGCTCCACCTTGCATTGGTGCAACATATAGATAGCCTGTCTCTTCATATCCATCAGTTGGATTACCATCCCATTTTTTAAAGTACTTGTGTGACAATCTACTTGCATCTTTTTGACCTACAACCGTAACAAATGCAGTCGTATCTTTGTCAAACTTTTTTAATACCTCAGTTGGAGCGTATGGATTTTTAACTTGGACTACTCTATTCGATGGAATAGGAAACATTGTAGTCATTATTTTTTTCTTTTCTCTAAAGTTAAATGGGGAACGACCTTTTTCAGTCTTGTTAGATGTACCTATGTAAACATTATTTTTACCAAACTTTTTTTGTAGGTGAGCAAATGTTTTATAGTGACCTTGATGCATTGGTTGAAATCTACCTACATAGACCACCACTACCTTTTTTATTTTGGATTGTTCCAAAAGGATTTGCTCTACTAAAAAATTACTTAGTTTACTCATAAATACACCTTGTCAATATATAAATATAAAGAAACAAGAAAGGGGATTATTTTTTATAAACGAAAGGGTCTCTCTTTTTTAGTTCAGCTAGTTTTTTCTTATAGATTCTATTTTGTTTCCAAACTTTATATTTATTTAGAATCGTTTTAAATAATTTTATCATTATAGTTAAATTTTTTAAATAGTTCTTGTGTTCTTTCTTCAACTCTTTTTAGATATCTTTTTTTGTAACTCATCAAATGTTTAAAATTAAAGTCAACGATAGGTTTGACATCTTTCATCCATTGAAGTTTGTCCTCATTAGATAAATATACTATTCTTTTTAATTCATCTATAACTGCTAAACATCTTTTGTTTGTATCCTCAATCAAATCATAGTCCTCATTTATAAATGGATGAAATGTTTTAAAACCCTCTCTTCGTAATTCAGCCAAAGTTCCATGTGTACCCATAACAATAAATGGATGTTTATGTCCTAATGGTTTGACTGTCTTTTCTGATATATAGTAATGTTCTTTATCTACAGATGTTTCTGAAACTAAAGTAAACATTGAATCTGTGTATGGTGAACTTCTTTCGTGGTTTATACCCCACAATTTTTCTAAGTCATCAAAATCATAAGTCTTTTTATCTTCATAAAGTTGTAACCAATGAATTTGTTTTCTAAGATTGGTAAAATCATGTACATCATTTTGTTCAATCTCAGGTATCCATTTTAGGTGATTACGATTTTCACGAATGGTAAAATCATATGTGACAATATTATTTTTGATTAAATCATCTTCTTTTAACTTTGCCAATGTCCAAAGTCTATGTCTCCTTAATCTTCTATTAAGATTATTAAAATCATGTTTTTTTATTTCGACATTGTATTCTTTACTTATTTTAGTCCAATCCTGGTCCATTGATAATCCATAAAATTCCTCTGATTTATTATCCCATACCCAATGGAAATGAAACATTTTAATTCTATTTTTAATTTTATGTCTTTCACAAAATTCTCTATACCATTTATTAACATTATAACCTGCAAATGAAAAGACTACTTTATTGTGTGGTATTTTATATTGATGTAGTTTACTATGTAATACAATAAAGTTATGGTCGTATATGATACCTTCCCAATTGTAATTTATCATCAAGTGAAAATTTTCATTTTTTTGTAAAGCACTCAACGCTCTTACACTTAGTCTATCAATTATTGTATTAAGATTTTTATGTTCTTGACCAAAATCATATTCACTTGGTAATGCCCAATTTATTGCACCATACATATCTATTTTATAGACATAAAGTTTATCATCAATAGTTTTGTCATTTTCATCTAATACTTCACAAATATTTAAAAATTTAGAATCATGGTACATATCTTTCATTGGATACCATACACCATGTCCTTCGGGTCTTGACATCACACCAGGTTGACCCTTAGAATTATCAGTATTATATTCAGAATATTTTTTATTTATTTCAGTCTCTACAAAAGCATTATTTGTACTCTGTTGTATTATCTCAGATGTAATAGCATCGTGGTCCATGGCATTAATCCAAGGGTCAGTAAAATGAAAATCTGTTACAAAATTAATCATAATATAATTCAGGATATTCTACTAATATATGTAGTCCACCTTCTTTTATTGCTTTTTGATATGCGGGATATATTTTTTCATGACTATCTAATTTTGTCACTACTGCATTTGTTAATATTTTTTTAAATGGTTCTGTGTAATCAGCCTTGTGTTGGTGACCTGGGTCTAAAGGTTTATCACTACCCTTACCAACTCTAACAATTATATTTGGTTTCCATTCACCATCAGACATTATTTCTAATTTATCAGCGTGATTAACTAATTGATTTGCTGCACATATTAAAAAATCCCATCTTGGGTAAAATGATACAACTTTGTGACCACACAACGAAAGACCAATTGACATACCCATTTGTGTTTCTTCCATAACTGGTGTTTCAATCATTCGTTCTTTTGGTAATCCTTCAATTGTCTTACTCATTGGATTTCCATAATAAACAATTTGTTGTCCAATAAAAATTGTAGATGGGTCATCCATACAAAGTTTCATTGATTTTGTAAGTTCATCTAAATAAGGTGTATATTTTGGTTTATTCATAATCTTTTGGATTAAAATTTTCTTTTTCTAATTTTTTTATAATTGAGTCAGCTACACATCTATGACCTTTTGGATTAAAGTGAAAGTCATTGATTAGATGTGGTGGATAAAAATCTGTACGAAGGGTACATTTATATTTGTTATCTTCTACAAAATAATCAAATGATTCTCTAACATCACCATCAACTTCAATATCACAATGAGTATCAGCAAATAGTTTTTTGTATAAGGGATGGCTAGATATTTCTTTATACCAACTTATAGTTACTATTTTAATATTACTATCTCGAAACTTTTTCATATTATTGTAAACACTTTGAATTTGTTTTTCAATTGGATAGTATGGTCCATCTGCTGGTCCATGTGTGTCAATTAAATCTCTTGTTGGTGAAGTGAACTGATATATAAAAAGTGAAAAGTGTTCTGGTTTTAATTTGTAGTCCTTTTCAAACATTTTAGTCAAAGCATTAAATGACCTTATATTACTACCACCATTCATACCAAATCCATTACCAAAAGTCCAATTCCAAACATCATAATGGTCGGATACTAATTGTATAAATCTATATTTGTTTTTAAAAGAACAATGTGTATCAAGAAGATATTGTCCATCAAAATTGTGATGTAAACCTTTTTCTGGTAAATCAGGCAATTTACTATAATAGTAAAGACCTTCACCCCACATATAAGAACAACCGATACCAAATATTCCTTTAGAAATCATTATGGTTTTGAATTTGGATTAAATTGATTTTTATTTTCTTTATACCATTTTAATGCATCTCTCAATCCACTTTCTAAATCGTACTTTGGTTTCCACCCTAACTTTTTTAGTTTGTCATTTGATAATAATCTTGTAGGAATCATTGGAGCTTTGTTGTTTACGAATTCGATAGGATTGTCGTTACCCTCAATTTCTTTGATTAGTTCTAATACTTCCATTACAGTGTATCCTTTACCATAACATACATTGTAGATATCATATGTATCTACCTTTTCAGCAACAGTTGCGAATCCACTTACCATATCATCAACATGAATTACATCTCTTACCTCAGTACCATCTCCCCATAGTGGTATAGGATTGAGATTATCTGCTACCTTTCTAATATTAGCAGGTGTCACATGACACTTTTCAAAATCATACTTATCATTTGGTCCATATGCATTTGATGGTCTTATGATTATACACTGCATTGGGTCATGTATTTGATTAGAAAAGAAATCACAAAGTGTCTCTCCATATCTCTTCATCCAACCTACTGCCTTGTAGACAGGATATATGTTTGGAGTAAGTACTTCCATATCCTCTGTACAATATTCCCCACCAACATCAGGATAAGTTGTATTTGATGAAATAAAAATAAACTTACGAACTTTGTTTCTCCAACTTTGTTCCATTAGGTTTGTATTCATCTCTACATTAGGTGTGACATGAAGTAAAGGATTTACTTTTGTATCTAAAGCATTTGATGTGTTAGCCGCTGCGTGAAATACAACATCTACACTATTTGATACCTTCTCACAAAAGTCTGCATCTTGTAAGTTACCTTGTAAATGTTCAACACCATCATAGTGTTCTCTGAGTTCCCTACTATAAGAAGTTGTTCTTAAATTTGTAAACCCATTTTCATATAGATGCTTTACCAATCGTGAACCTATAAATCCACTTGCACCTGTTACTAAAATTTTATCTGATTTTTTCATATATTAAATTTGCTAATTTTCTATGTCCTTCAATTGATAGATGAGCATCAGGATGAGGAATGTTATCAACATCTTCTAATCTCAATTTATTATCCACTGCCCATTTTTGCATTGGTACATCATTGGGGTTGATTACTCTATCTATATTTTTTATTCTAATATGTTCGTTCCATGCCATCCAATAGTTATCAATATTTCTTTTTTCACACCATGAGTTAAATAAATCCATTTTCATAGCGATGGTTTCCCAATGATAGTCTATATCAAACACTTCAACTATATAGTTTTTATAGTATTGGTCAAATGGTTCATCTAAATTTGGAACAAAAGTTGGTTTAGTCCAACCAATTCTATTCACATTTTCATGAACTACTTTACCAGCTGTTCCATTATAACTATAATAATCGTTACCATGTTTAAATCCAAGTCTGGTTTCAAATGACAATTGATTTATGATACATACTTTATTTAAATTTTTGTGTTTTTTTAATTCTTGATACGCTCTTTCAATAATTAAATTATTTGATGAACAACTTGAAGATAAATTTTTCCATTTACAATTGAATAAATCTCCAAGTAGTTTTGGATACGATTGTGTAAACATCCATTCATCAGCCTTCTCATAAGTAGTAAATTTTTTGTTAGTAATAAATTCATAGATGTCAGGATTATTTAATCCTCCACCCTCAGTATAACTACAACCATTACCAATTATTAAATCATATTTTGACTCCAAACTGTCCATATCTTTTTTTAATAAATTTTTTTATTAATATTTTATTTTGTTCTGCTTTTTCAAATGTATCTTTGTATTTTTTTTGTATCTCATCCAAAGACATTGAACACAATTCAATTATTTTTTCCTTTATACTATTTGGATTATAATAATCAATGTTAAAATAATCTACATCTATACCTATTGCCTTATACCATTTTCTCCAAAATAATACCATACTCATTGTTCTTGTAACTTCACTATGACCGAATTGTTGAAAGTTTTTCCAATCATCTTCAAGTGTAAAATATAACCATATTAAAAATGGTTTACCATATAACAATGGTTTTAAAGTTTTTTCAGTAACTAAATTATGTGCACTTGGTGAAACAATTTCAAATAGTGTGTTTTCATATAATGGTGTAATACTTTTCTTATGTAACAATTCATTATCAATTATTTTTAAATGACTTTCATTTGTATCAACTTCACCTTGAAATTTATCTACGGGTATATCTGGTGATATTTTTAACCAATGAAAAGAACATATACCTTTTGTTAGTAAATTATTTTTATTTAAAAAGTCAAACAAAATGACCCTTGTATCTTTTGCTCTCGAGTTTAAACTAAGGAAATGTCTCTTAGGTTTTGTTTTATATTTAATTTCAAAAAAATCCTCCATCCAACTAAGTACAGTAATTCCATAATTTATATTTTTATAATCATTAGATAAAAATCCTGTATCATAAATTTCAATATTGTATTTTTTTAAATAAAAAGTTTCTAAAAGTTCGTAAATGTATTGTTCATAAAAATCTACTTGATAATTATCAGTCTGAGCAAAAATTATTTTATCAACTTTTTTTTCTTCGTGTCGTTTAATTAAATCTTTACCTACTTCACATTTAAGAAAACTATATACATCATCTATTGTGTGATATAGAATTTTAGTTGTTTTATTCCATACAAATTTTTTTTTAAATTTATCCCAAGAAGATGGTTGTGAATTTTTTACATCTTTAAGTTCTAAATCAAATATATCAATTAAGTTTGAATGTGCCTGACTAAAGTGATTCTTGACCATTCTCTTTGTAAAAATTATATGTATTTTTTATGCCATCCTTAAAACCAAGTTTTGGTAGAAGTCCATATTTTTTTTGAATGTCAGTACTCATTAATCTTCTTGCATCTCCATTTGGTTTTGTAGAATCCCAATTTATTTTAATATCTTTACCACTTACTTCAATTACTGTGTTTATCATTTGTTTTATTGATATTTCTTCACCACTTCCTAAGTTAGAGGTAATGTGTAGTTTTTCTTCAAAACATTTTATTGAGGCATCAGCTACATCCCCTCCATAAATAAAATCTCTTGTTGGTGAACCATCTCCCCATGAAACTATTTCATCGGTTGCTTCAAATACTTTTCTTACAGTGGAAGCGATTGCGGTTGAACCCTCTCCAAAATTATCATATTCACCAAATATGTTCGCTGGTCTTACAATTGTGTACTTATCATATGCTTCTTGTACTTTGTATGCTTCCAAATATAATTCTGGTATTCTTTTACTCCACCCACCATACCAATCTTTTTTAGATGGGAATGTAGACCATACAGTATCTTCAAAAAATACTTCTGCTGGTTCATATACACCTACAGATGACATATAAACTAACCAACAATCGTGTTTTACACAATTATCTATTATATTGACATTTACTTTGATTGATGGTTCTAAGTATTCTATTGGTTTTGTCTGTACTCTAATAGGTGAACCTTTTATACCAAATGCATTTATTACACCATCAAATTTAAATTGGTCAAATAAAACTGATACATCATCTGCATCTCTTAAATCCATTTGATGAAACTCAAAATTTGTTGTTGGGAGAAATTTAGATGTATTAATATCAACACCTATTACTTCATAACCTTTTTCTACTAATTTATTTGCAGTGTGAGTTCCAACTAAACCACTACAACCTGTAACTAAAATTTTACCATTCATTTTCTATCTTTTCAAAATATTTATCTAACGAGTCTGTTGGAATTTTACTTAATAAGTTATGATTATGTACCAAAATCTTTTTTGTTTTGGAATATAAATCATTAACTTCTAAAATGTCCATTTTTTTTATTTTTAGAATAACTTCTAATACTTTATTATATCTTATCTCTGGGTCATCTATATCATCATAACTTTCATCCCAAAATTCACTAAAAGTTTGGAATCCATGACTTCTTAATTGTCTTAAATATCCTTGTGGTCCTAAAACTATGAATGGTTGATACATAACAATTGGTCTCATTACTTTTTCTGATATGAAAAGTACATCTTCATCAAAAGTGGTTTCTGTTACAATATGTATATTTGAATTTTGATATAAATCTTTTCTATATGTATCCCCAATCATAAAACTTTTTAGTTTTTCTTGTGGTAAACTATGTGTATCTAATTGCATTGGAATGTGAGTTATATAATGTCTCATTTTTTGCTCTTCCCAAGCTATGTCTTTATACAATGGATGATAAGTAGTATCTATCTGTTCATAATTAAACTTATTTAACCATGAAAAACAACTATTCTCATGAAGTTTATGTTCAAAATAGTCATAAAATAATCTTAGTCTTGCATACTTACCTAATATTTGTCTATTGAAACACAAAAAATATTGACTTCTAAAAAATTCAATTTGATTTTGTTTTAATTTTTCACTAATATATCCTAATTCGTTTTTATGTCCAAATGCATGTTTTAAAGCTTCAATTGTGCTTTCTATAAAATAATCAAATTGATATCCAAATTTACAAGTTGGTGTTCCACCTATTATAATTGGGTCAAGTTCTTCCCACCAATCTTTAGTATCTTCGAGTGAACTATCATAACAAGGGTCAGATAAAAAACTGAAAAGTATTTTACCACCTTTATTTTTTATATCTAACAATTTATCCTTGTGTTGATAATTTTCAACAAAGTGATGAAGGCTTGTAAATTCGAAAACGATTATATTTTTATAACCTTCTTTAAATTCCCAATATTCTGTTCTACTATGATTATGTTTGAGGATTATTTCGTTAATAATTGGACCTCTATGATTATTACCTTCTACTCCATTATGTTGAGCAAAGGTTTTTTCAAAAATAAAATTTAAAAGACTACCCATTTTCCTGTTCCGTAATGCGGATATTTTGATTTATACTTATAATATATTACATCGTTAGGTATTTCTCGTTGAATACCATTCCATGTATCTGATGTTGGTGTGTTTGTTGATACTCCATTATCCTCTACTACAAAGTATAGAGGTAAGTCAAAGTTTCTTGCGTATTTATGTGCTTCATAGAAGAAACCTGTTTCAAAAGTCATATCACCTATAAAACACCATACTTTATTTTTACTTTTCCTTAACTTGAGTGATTTAGCTACACCAAGAGCTATTGGTAAAATACCATTTACTATTGCAGATGAATAAAAATTTGAATCTTTATCAATGATTGTTATTGATTTACCATCTAATATTTTTTGTTTTAATACTTTTGGTTCAACACCATGAAGTAAAGCGTGATAATGAGACCTCCATGTAGAAAATACCCAATCATCAACACCTATTTTACTAAATATCTTAATAAGTTGTTCTTCATTACCATTCGATAGGTGTATTGGACCTCTAATTTCACCATTTTCCCAATGTGATATGATATCATCTTCAAAATCAATCAAATCTTGTGATGTCCAATTACTACCATCCCACCTATCTTGGTGATTTTCAAGATTAAGAATTTTTTCCATTTGCATCTCTTTTAGAAATTATAGGATTAGTACAAGGCCACTCTATATTGAACTTCTTACTATTCCATTTTATTGTTTTTTGTTTATCTACATCTACAAACTCACCATCATATGCTAATTTGTATGAAAATATAGAGTTTTTTTCCATCACATAGTGTCCATTTGCAAATCCTGGTGGTATTAAGACTTGGGTTTGAGTAGATGGTGATAAAATGTAAGTTTCCCAACTACCATATTGTGGATTTTGGGTTGTGTTACCACCCCTTACATCTAAAACTACCAAATATATCTTTCCATGTAAACAAGACACCATTTTCCATGTCTTATCATCCCAATGTAGACCTCTTAGTACACCTTCCTCTGATTTTGAGTACCTATCGTGTTTAAATTGTACTCCCCTTTCTCTTTCTGTGATTGGAATTAGTCTATCGTAATAATCTGAGTGATATGTTGTTGATATTTCACCTCTATGTTCGTGATATACCGATGGTTGGATTATTTTTACCCCACCAGTAAGAACTTTCGATGAATAAATGTGGAAATCATTCCAACTTCTTTCTTTGTAATATATACTACGCCCTATTGCCATAACTTAACGGAAAACCATTTCTATATTTTGAACTTAAATCAGATATTAGTACAGAATAGGTTTTAATTAATTCTTCTATACCATCTTCTAAACTATATATAGGTCTCCAACCAGTTTTTTCTAATTTTTCATTGGAAACTATATAATCCCTTTTATCTGGGTCTTTATAATAATCAGAATATGTTATTGCAAAGTCAGATATATATGTTTTTATCAGTTCTACTAATTGTTCTTTGGATAAATTAGCATCTGATAAACCTACATTAAAAGTTTGTCCACTATATTGTTCATATCTTTCTAACATAAACATAAATGTATGAGCAACATCTCTAATGTGTATGTAATTTCTTACAAAATCTTTTTCAAAAATGGTGATGTACTTGTCAGTTAGTGCTTTATACACAAATTCGTTTACTAACAAGTCCATCCTCATTCTCATTGATGAACCAAACACTGTTGCCAGTCTTAAAGATATACCTCCAACACCTAAAACTTCTTTTTCAGCGTTAACTTTGGTAATACCATAATGAGAAATTGGATTTAATGGGCTATCTTCGGTACAAGTACCATCCTCTCCTATTCCATAACCACTATTTGTGTTAGGATAGATAATTCTTTTATCAGTATCCTTAATTAATTCACAAATATATCTCACATGCTCATAGTTCACCGATGTTGCTAAGTCTTTATCTCTCTCACAAGCAGGAAATCCAACGATTGCCGCTAATGGAATGATTACATCAGACTCATCAACATACTTTTTTAATAATTTTTTATCTCTTACATCACCATAAACAAATTCAAAGTTTTTATAATGTGCAAAATTAGCGGATGATGTTTGGTTGTACATCAAATTATCAAAAACTATTAGTTTTTTTACCATTCCTCTACTGAAAAGAGCTTGAGTAATGACTGAACCCAAGTAACCAGCTCCACCAGTTATTAAAATAGTTTCGTATTTGATTTTTCTGTCATCCATTTTTCAAAATGTTTATAAATTTTTGTATCCATTTTAGATAATTTTATATTTTTTGGATTTTTAACTGAAAATTGTAGTTGATTATTGTGAATACTCCTAAAATAATCATCTAAAACATATAAAGTATTACCTGAAATATTTTCAAGTCTACAATCTTCATCAATAATAACTTCAAATATTAAAGTATCATCAGTTTCTCTTGTAATTTTTCCAGCATCTATAAATAATATAGATTTAAATTCTTTTTTATCTTTACAAATGTGGTCTAAGTTAAAACTTTTACTATCCATATGTTTAACTTGTATGTTTTTCATATATTCTACAAGTTTAGTTTTATCATACCCATTTTTTACATATCCATGAGGACAAACTGTTTCATAAAGATATCTAACCATTGTTTAGTTCTTTACATTTATTGTAAAATTCTTCAAGTTCGGGAAATGTTTTTAAAAAGTCTGTTCCTCTCCTTTCATCGTGAGCATTAAAGAATCTATAAAAGTTTTTTCTATTGGTTGCAAGTTGATGCTCATCTTGTGGTGCTATCATCCAATCATATAATCTTGTAATCTTACCTATCTCGACATCTGTAAATCCATAAGATACTCCATTTTCATTTATATCTTGATGAAATACTTCTCTTAAATCCTTAACTCTCTCACCTTGTTTTTTTACTAAATCAGAAAATTCTTTTCCTAAAACTTGGATTGTTTGGTGGGTAGGATATCTAAGGTATGATGCATCTAAAAATACTGATGATATCCAATCTCTTTCAGTAGAAGCAAACTCTTTTTTTAATTCATAAACCTCTTCGATAAGTTTTGGAAATGAGAATACGGATAATGCATTATAAGTACTCATTAAACCAATACTAACTGTTGGACACTTAGATAATATTTTTCTTATATTTTTCCACCACCTTTTAAATTCTAAACCATTTCTACCATATTCAGCCTGTTCACCCCACCCATCTACTGATGTAAATATAACAAACTCTTCACATCTTTGGTCATTTCTAATATTGTTTATTTTTTCAATAAGTTTGTCAATAAGTCTATCTTCAGCACCTAAATTTGTATTAATAGATAATTTCAACATTCTATTTGGATTGTCAGTTTTTTCAATATAATCTAACACTTTCCAAACATCTTTTGATAGTAAAGGCTCACCACCAGTCATTCTAAATGTATGTAGATTGTGATATAGGTCTGGCCACCACTTCCAAAAAGCTTCAACATATGGATTATAATCCGTGTGATGAATTGGCATTTCTCCTTGTTCTTTTAAACGGTCAAGGCCGTTAAATTCTGTTGTTGTTGGATATGGTCCATGTTTTTTTGCCTCTGCTACCCATTGTGATGAATAAGTTGGACCACAATATGAACATTTGAAATTACAAATATTAGAAAAAGATACTTCTACATATTTTGGAAAGTAGTCAGCGTTCCAAGGAGTATCAACTATTTCCTTATAAAAAGGTCTTGACCAACTTTCAGATGATTTATATATTCTATCTGAGTATTCATTTGAGTTATCTTCTACATTCCAACAATAATCACACTCTTTAGGTCTTTTATTAGTTAACATCTCTCTTCTTCTTCTTTTTTTATGAAGAGTATTATGAAGAGCTGATGGATTTCTTTTTACTTCATGTACTGGAATTGGATGTGTATTGGGGTGGTGACAAGAATGGTTTCTACCTGTATGTAAATGTATTGTAACTTGTGTCCATTTTGCTAAACACATCCCACAACCCACTTTGTCTAACCTTTTTTTATTAGCTTCATAAAAAGGTGTACTATTGTTAAATATTTCTTCAGCCATTCTTGATTCTTATATTTATATATATTAAAATTTTACATTTATCATCTTTGCCTTCGGTCCGATATTATCAACACTTATTAATTCATATTTAAGTTGTTTGATACCATCTGATTTGTAATCCCAAGTACCTTGTTGCATCTGTAAAACATATCTTCTTTCGTTTTTTGCAGTCGTTTCTCCTTTAGCCCATCTATCTTGACCTTTTTCATCTTTTATTAATCCCTCATCTTTATGAGGTAAACAAAACATCCTACCAGGTCTCCGATGTGGTATTGGGGCGTGTGATATTTTTATATCTTCTTCTCCACTTTTGGTTAGATATGATATTCCATCGTAATTATTTTCAGATAAGTCTTTAGCTTCACCATTTTCAAACTCATAATGTAATTGTAAATTTTCTTTTGGTGTTTCATTTACTAAATTTTTTATTTCATCCTTAGTCAATACTCTATTCCACATCATTACCTTTGCAATATCTCCTTTAAAGTGACTATTAGGTTCGTTTTCAGACACCGAGGTCGTATTTCCGATAGTAAATGGTGTTGAACCATATCTTTTTAAATTACCATCGTAAGATTGTGGTGAATGAGTTCCATGCCCATGTCTTGCATCTGATTCTTTACCATTTAAGTAAAAATGAATTTTATTATTTTCAGTATCAACTGATAATGTAATCCAACTCCAATAATTTTCGTATCTTTTCATCCATTGATACAAAGCTTCTTTTTTATGATTCCATAAAAGAGCGGTAAAAGCTCTACTATTGTTATATGATAATCCCCAATCGTATCCAGCTCTTCTAATTATTGGGTATTCACAAAATCTTCTATCCCAATCACCAACTAACCATATGGGAACTTTTTCTTCTTGTTGGTTCGCTTTAACTAATACTGAGACGGTATGTGATTTAGAAGTAAGGTGTGATAGTTGTCTATCAACCTCAACTTTTATTTTAGATTTACTACCATCAAATTTAACAAAACTTTGTTTTCCTAAATCTAATTCACTTACATTTGCATATCCTTCTAAATAACACCTCCAAAACAAATCATCATCCTCCATTCCCCAATCCCAATAATCATTTGAGTATCCATTAGTCTTTTCGACTTGTTCTTTGTTAAAAAGTACTGCCCCACCAAAATACTCTTGATATTTTAGTTTATATTCCATTTGTGAGATATTAGTAGCTATGTGAATTGGTGTTTTTGAAGGATACGAGTAATCACAACCCTCTTCAGGTATCATATCGATATCATGCCATACAATGTAGTCACAACCATCCTCAAATGCGTGTTTCGCAGCTACATTTTTAGTAGCTCCTCGATTGAAAAGTTTGTCATCTACTTGATGAGCAAAGTACATACAATAATCTATACCTTTGGATTCTAAATATGCTCCAACTTTTGGTATAAACTCTTTTAGATGAGTTTCTCTATTACGATATGGTACACAAACTCCTAATTTCATAATAATGTATTTGGTGATGGATTGAAATCAAAACCTGTAATCTTTGAGTAAAGTTTTTCTCCATCAGACATTGGTTCTAAATCATGTTTATTTATATATCTTGTTTCAAAGTACTTATGTATTTTTCTTATACCGTAATCTCCTATTTCTTGTCTAAGTTTATGTATTACAATTGCTTGATATGTGGGTTTCCATTTTAAGAATGTAAGATGTAAAAATCCACCGAAGTCTGAATCGAATAATTCTTTAACATCATTTTCATCTTGAAGTTTAATAATACTATACTTTTCTTCTTGACTCATTATTTCCCAATTTTTGTATTTTGATAATTTTGTAATCAAAGCTTTATCATTAAAATACAAATGTTTTTGATTGATGACTGATATATTACCGAATCCTTCTCCATTATCATCAACTTCTCTAAGTGGTAATTCGTTGAAAATTACATGATTGTCATTTTTATTTGATTTTTTATATCTTTTATCAATCATTCTAAGATATGAGTGTAATATCAATTGTTCAATATAACATGGTCCATTTTTATGTGAGTCTATACTTTTTTTGTTTTCATTATAATGTTTGAGTGTAAGTTCACACGCTTCAGAAAATGTTTTAAAATTATTAACATAAACTACATTCATATTTGGAATTGCTCTAAAATTTACTTTTTCATATAACTTTTTTTCAATCTTATTTAGTAATTTAAAAAATAAATCACCATAAGTTTCGTGCATTTGTTGATAGTTATGTTTTTGTTTTATAAGTTCAAGTATTATTTTTGGTGTGACTGGTTCAACTGTTTTTTGAATAATATAGTGTTCAAATAATTCTTCTATTGCTTCCTTTCTACTAAGTTCATCATGCATCCAAATATCTAAATGACTAAACAAGTAATCCTCTTCAAAAGTTTCAAATTCAATTTTATTAAATAATAGAGTATCGGTATCTATGTGTACAAATGGTTCTTTTATTTCTTTATAAACTTTTAATTTTGGAATGCTAAAAGTTTTAACATCAGTCTTTTTAACAAGTTTATCATTAATTTCATCATATGGTAATCCTAATATTTTAAGTTGTTGACAAACTTTTGAGTCTCCGTAAAAAGAAATATTACCATAATGTTTTTTTGCAAGTATTGCACTCAAATATTGTACATATAAAAGTTCTTTCCAAATTACTGATTGGTCATCAACATATGTATGTATTACTTTCATAACTTAATACCTAAAATATCCATTATTTCAATTAATTTATCTTTACACTCTTGTCCTTCACATAAACTCTGACAACACATATCTAAATTAGTTTCAATATATTCAAAGTGTTCTTTAATCAAGTTCCATTTTTCTTTCGAAATATTTTGCATCTTCAACACATTTAGGATTTTGTTTAATTGTTTGCATGGCAATCATATCTTTCATTCTTGTAGTGGACCAACCATGTGCTCTCGTTGTATAAACAACCTTTGGTGGTAAATCATCACCTGTAAAGGGTTTACCAATGTAATCCTCACCTAAGATTCTTATATCAGGTTTAAAAAACTCTATTAATTTGTAAAGTTCTTCTTCAGTTTGATATACATAAACTTCATCTATGTATTTTATCGCCATAAGAGTACGATATCTTTCATGTAGTGGTACAACTGGTTTGTATTTTGACTTTCTATGCTCGTGTGGGTCTCTTTGTAAGAATACAATAAATTTATCACAATGTTCTTTTGCTGATTCAAAGGTATAAATGTAACCTGGATGAATCAAATCAAAATTACCAGCTGTAAACCCTACTATTTGTTTTTTGTTTTTCATAATTCAGTACAAATATAATTTACATTAACAGTTTTATTTTTTCCAATGTCGTATTTCATAATATTATCACTTAATTCTGTATATCTAAGTGTATCTACTCCATCTCTTCTCCAATTTGTTTTACCGTTCAATACTTTATTGTAAAATTTAATTTGGTTTTTTCTTGTTTCAGTATAAATCCATTTATTTTCGTAAAATCCATTATCTTCGTGAAATAATAATTTAAATTTAGACTTTCTTCTCCATGGAATTGTAACTTCTTGATAATCTTCAGTATGTGGTGTTGATATTCTATTACAATGATGTATTTTACCATGATTATCATTACCACTTATATCAAAAAGTTTATGATATGTTGAACACTTAGCATCATACTGAAATTCTAAACAATGTGGATTAGAGTATCCATCGAATTGTTCAGAAACTCCTAAGTAAAGGTTATCATATATTGCCTTTACTTGNCCTGGTTCTAATGAATGATTCCAAAATGCCACTTGATGAATTACACCTTTGAAAAATCTCCTACCATTTTCTGAATGAGGACCTGGTCTACCTAAGATACATAGTTTTTTCCTTGTGGTATGGTAGTAGTCTACCTTCAAATTCCATCTCATCTATTAATTCACCATCTTGATAAAGTTTTATGAATTTATTATATTGGTCAACTACCGCTATTAANGTTGTNCTTCNTTCTTTTTGNATNGTTGATTTTAAACTTAAACATTCTTTTGTGGTAGTAAATGTTTCAAACTTAAATCTTTTGAATGAATTGAATGTAAATCCAGTATCATATCCTGGTATGGATAAAATAGAATATTCATCCATGTCTAATTCTTTTCTTAAATCTATATGTTGTGGTTCACATTCAATTAGTATTGTATAATTATCACAACTAAAAGGCATAGGTATTTTAACTTCACTATCCCATCCATTAAATTCTAAACCTGCAGTATTCCAAGTTTTAATTGGTTGATGTTTTAAATTTAAATCAAAAAAGTTTTCTTTACATCTAAAAAGTATATCATCATCTTCATATCCCCATCCCCAATAATCATTTGAGTATCCATTTACTTTATAATAGTCTACGATAGGAAATAGAGTAACTCCACCAAAATAAGAATCAAATATTACCCTTTTTTCTCCTTCATCTGATACAAAATCTGTAGCTAAGTGGGTTGGTCTATTTACATAAGAGTAATCAACATCTAATGGTAACATATCAACATCATGTAATGCAACATAATCACATTTTAGTGAAAGTGCTTTTTGTACACCAATATTTAATAATTTTCCCCTATTAAATGCTTTATCATCAGATTGTTCAACTACAATAATCTCATGTTTTATTTTTTGTTTATTGAGATAATTAGATATTGATGGTATGAACTCTTGAAGATGTGTTCTACGATTTCTATAGGGTACAATTACTCCTAATTTTTTACTTTTGCTCTTCATCTATATACTTCTCTTTCCACATCGATAGATACCATTCAATTCTTGGCCCCCAATCTTCTTTATCGATTTCTTCAAACCATAGAGTAAGAGCATCTAACGAGTTAGCTATTTTTTCTAAAGCCTTAATTTTTCTTTCTTCGAGTAATTTGTCTAAGTCTTGATTTTTTGTACTAGTTTTTGCCATAATTTAAATTTTTAATATTCCTTTTGTTAATCTATTCCAATATTGATAATCCCAATGTTCGTTTTGAAATGGTGCTTGTTTTTCTAATCCAAACTTTGGTTCATCAATATTTATTTTCCAATCATTATCTTTGATTGAATTATACATCTTTTTGTACTCTTCCCAAAAAGTGTAATCTTTCTCAGTTTCAGATACTTCTTTAAGTCTTTCTAAAACTGTTGAATCCCATTTAAAGTGATGAACTTGTATAAATCCCTCACCTCTACCTGGTGGATATCTTAGTTTATGATGAGCTCCTTCTTCACCCCATACATTCTTATCATCAAATATTGCATAATGTTGTCCATTAGAAATTTTTACTCTTCCCAACATTACACAAACTTTATTTGGACAAGCCCCACTAAGTGGGTATCTAAAAAATCCAGAGTATGGAAATGCCTCCCATATGTTTGTTGTTTCATCTACAAAAGGGAAAATCCCATTCTCTCCTATTCTATCCAAAAATCCACCTGTAATAAATTCAAAACCTAAAGTTTCACATTCATCAATCATTTCATAGATTGGTTTAGGATAGATTTGTATTTCATCATCATCTGAAACAATCCACCAATCGTAGGGTTTTGTCATCTTTACTTCATTATAAAGTTCAGTAACCTTTTCCCAATGAAACTTTGGTTCGGTAACTACTTTGTAAGGCGTTATTCCAAGTTCTTCAATTTGTTCTAATATCCCATCGTTCTCATGTTGTCGATAAACTACGATAAAAATATTTTTTTCCTCCACAAATTGTTGATAGTATTCCAACATATGTGGCAACATAGTGATATTATGCCCAACAACCGTTACTAAGTTTAAATTCGGCATCTTTGTAGAAGTGTCAAACCAGTCGTTGATGGTTTTTCTTTCATCACTCCGTTGTTGAAGAAATTGAAAAGTTCCCATTCGTTACTTTCTTTAAGTTCCTTTATTAATTTAGAAGGTCCGTCAAATGGAGTATGATGTCTTTTTTCTTTTACATCTTCTGTAACGATGAGTTCTTTTTCAAATGACTCATCAGTATCGTGAATCGATATTACACCATAATCCGATAGGATACTTGAGTAAAGAGTAAAATCTTTTTTTACATCATCATAAGAGTGACCTGCATCAATATGTAAATAATCAATCTTTATATCTTCCTTTACAAAGAAATTATAAAATGCATTTTCTGTGGTATCTAAGATAACTCTACAATCAAAGTTTTTTCTAAAGAATGAACGCTTATTAGTCCAATCAGTAAAACCACCAACTCCATTGTCTGCATCTACGATGAATGTAGTACCACAATCACCCCACTCCATTTGTTTTAGACCTGAAAATATTTTTTGGTCATGTAAATCTACCCTCGCTTGTGTCATTATACGAGGAATAAATCCACCACCACTTCCTAAACATACACAAGTCTTTGCTCTCATAAGTTGGATTACCGAATATACAATCAATCCATCACCTAAATGTAAGTCAGTAGCTCCATGTGTCCATCTATATGGAACATCTACAACATCAGTAAAAGGTTTACCATTTGTATCCCTTTTTTTGATTTGATTGTTTGATATGTATTTTTCTATTAATCCTAAATTAAGTAAAGACATTTAGTTTAGATTATGGTGTGTGTATATAAATATATAAAAATATAGAAAACGAAAAATTAAATTGATATTTCAAAGTTTGTCTTAATTCTTTTGGACCACCTTTCTTTATTTGCATACTTTAACATATACTCTTTTAAAATATTAAAGTTATTTTCATTTTCACTATAAGAGTCTTTTTCTATTTGATTTACCATGATATCAAACTCTTCTTTTGATGATGCCTTATATTTGTAATCTACATCTCCCCAATCAGAATGTATAATTGGTAATTTACCATAATCAATTGATTGAAAGATTGAATACCCAAATGGTTCTTTCGTGTGACATGAGTGTGATATAAACCAATCTTTTTTCATAAATAAATTGTGAATCTTTGTATCCCATTGAAAGAATCTACACTTCGAAAAATTATAATCTGAGTTTTCTATAATGTTTTTCCAATCGTATGGATTTGATAAAACAAAAGATTGATGATTATCTAAATAATGAATATTTTTTCTTGATTCTATTCTTGCGGTATATCCGATTTTGTTATTCTTATTTCCTAATGGTAAATTGTGTTTAAATTCATAAAAGTTTGAAACAACTTTTGTTTTATCAGGGAAATCATCAAATAGTTTAGATTTTTTATCCAATCCAATCCATATTCTTCTTTTACAATTTTCAAGTAAAAATTTTACTGACTTAGAATCTACTTTTGTGTTGAATTGTCTCACCGAATCATTATAGTCTAACATATCAGGTAAGTAAGCATGAACAAATATTGTTGACCACTTATCTTTATGTTGCCATAAATGTGGTCTATAATGGTAATTTGCGTGTAAAAATATAATTTCATCACATTGACTTAAAAGTCTTTCTGATTTTAAAATATTTTCTTCATGAAAATGAAAGTGTTGATAATTAGGAATAAATCCAGGTGGTCTTTTACCATCAACAAATATAATAAAAGTTTCTCTTAATTTAGGTAATACCAACTCAATAAAATTGTTAACCCAAATGTCTGCTCCACCTTGTATTATATTTCCAAAACCTGTTGTTACTAATAATTTCATAAATTATTTTTATGGTGCTGGTGGTCCTCCATTTCCACCACCAGTTCCACTACCAATTAAATTAAATTGAAGTGTATCAGTTCTTCCATCAGCAAATGTAAATGTTAAATATACTACTCTTGTTGAACTATGTTGTGATTCAGTTATTGTATTAAAGAAAAATTGAGTGTCACTTGTTCCAGGTGTACTTGTGATTGTACTTATACCACTTAATGTTTGAGAACCTGCACCATTTCCAGATGAATCATGTGTAGTACTTATTCTACCAAATGTAGTTGAGTCTGCTGATACTGTATAGGTAGTAGCGTAATTTGTTTGTACTGCTATTGGAATAAATGTAGGTGAATAATGGTATGGTGAATTACTAATTTGTGTAATATTTCTAATTACATCTACTAATATTCCAAATGAACCAGACATAAAACCAACTGTATTTGTAAAAATTCCAGAATCAACTGGTCTTGCAGTTTGTTCTAAATCTACTTGAATTTTATTACCAGTTGTGCCAGCGGTGGTAGTATCTAAATTTAATGTACCAAATCTTCTTTCACCAAGATTTACAGATGCTTGGACTGTAATATCTTCATTACCATTACCTGTTCTTTGATTAGTACTAAAACCAGGGTCACCATCAGTTTCAAATGTAAATGCACTACCAGTAATATTTATTACCCAAGATACATTTGAAGCAAGAGTACCATTACTTTGCCCACTTGTTACACTTCCACTATGGTCAAACTCTATATCTGTACCCCCACCTGGACTTGGATTTAAATTAAATGTAATTTGACCAGTTTGTTCTAAATCAATACTATCACTTACACCCCCACCAGTTGATACAAAAATTAATGCTTCATTTTTTGCAACATTTGAATTAGTACTTGTTGGATAAATGTAAATAACATCATTACCTGTACCACTCACCGCACTTGACCCACCACTACCATCAGAATTGAGTGATACTTCAAAGTCTGTACTAATACCACCTCCACTTGTATCTACTAATACTGTAGCAGTCCAAGTTGGTGTACCAGTTCCTCCACCTACTGTAATTTGAACCGACTTATTAACACCTGTGCCAGATTGATTATGAGTCCATATTAATGGGTCTGTGCCAATACCTTCACCACTTAGAGATATAGTTTCACCTGATAGTTGATTAAATGTTTTTGTACCTGTTATATTACCTTGATTTCCATATTGTCCTCCACTACCATCTAAATTTGCATCTGGTACTCCTAAAGTAAAAGTAATTGACCTCGTTGCTGGACCTGATGCTCCAAAGTTAGTTGTTGATGGAAAAAATTCACCTGGGTCGGGGTCTGGATTTGATGTTTGTGAAAAAGTTGTTGTATTTGTTATTGCACTAACACCTGTTTGATTATCACTACCATTTATAAAAGTTACAAGACCAGTATTTGCATTTATATTATCAATATCTCCACTCCAATCATCAAATTCAAATTGATATGCACCTTGAGTAGAGGTCACTGTTCCACTTAGTGTTGCACCAGCATTGTCATAAGTGACACCAGATTCATTTTCTGATGGTACAGTTAGTGAAACATTAGCAGTTCTTGTAGTGTTAGTTAAAACTGCACTAAATGGTGAACTTACATAACTAACAGTTAATGAAGGTACAGGGGATGAACCAGCCGTTGCAACAGGATTGGATGTAATACTTCCATTTTGTGTGTTTACTGAAAATCCACTAATACTAAAATCTTCGAATGTTGCAGTTGTACTTGAGCCTGCTGAATCACCATATAATTCATCTAATCCAAGACCAATTTTTGAATCACCATAATTAGGTGCACTTAATTCGAATGAAGTTGCTATACTTTGGAATGAGATACCTTGTGTGGCAGAGTTACCCAACTCCTCATTTATCATTGACATCGATATTGGACCTGAAGTTGGTAATGCCATTATTTATCCTTTAATTTTTTTTCTAATTCTTCAACTTTTTTGGAAAGTTCTTTAATTGCCTCTAATAATAAAGGAGTAAGTTTTTCGTATCTAACTCCAAGAAATTGGTTGTGTACATTTTCTTTAACAATTTCTGGTAAAATTTGTTGTACCTCTTGTGCTATTACTCCTACATCTTTATTTTCACCATAAGGGTGTACTTTATCATAACCTTCTTTCCAATTAAATAATACTCCTTTAATTTGTTTTATTTTTTCAAGTGAATTTGGAATTTGAATAATATTTTCTTTTAATCTTTCATCTGATGAAGCAAATGCAGTAATGTTACCAGATGCTTCAATTGAACCTGAAACTGATAAAGCATTTCCACCACTTGATGCTTCTGCTTTAATTAGTTTAAGGGATGAGGGGTCTGCATCAGAAATTACTTGAAATCCACCTTTGTTTATTTCTGTAAATGGTTCTATCGATGCATTTGTAGGAATAGATACTGATATTGTACCAATGTTTGGTGTTCTAAATGTTGATGTAAGTGAAGCACCTCCACCATTTTGACCAGTTGTAGCTGATATAAGTGTAGAACCATCTTTTATAAATGTTTCAAATGAATAACTTTTTCCACTTTCTAAAGTCAGTTGTAAATTATTAAATGAAACACTAGTGTTTGAATTGAAGGTGTGAGTACTAGCAGAAGTACCCAAGTAGTTTTCGTTTACAGTTTCTTCAAATGTAGCTTTTATTGTACCACTATTATCTTTAATACGAACACCAATTTTAAAAGTATTGTTCATATATGCGATTATACCATTTAGTGCTTCACCTACACTTGCTACAAAAGGACCTCCACTTTGAACAACTAATGTACCACTAAAAGTAGCAACTGCACCAGCAAAACCAGGTTCAATTGTACTCGAGGCAGGAAATCTTAAATTACTTGTTGATATTGATTCAGCTAATACAGAAGGTGATTGAGTTAAAGATACTTGATTGTTTACAAAATCAATATCTGATTCTGGATGTGAGTCTGATTGTATATTATTAAAACCAGTAGCTGTCAAACCAGGTGCAGTACTCATACTTACAGGTGATAATTGAGCTGATGAATTTAGGGAAACTATTTTATCTGCGCCATCAAAAAATTGTATTTTAGGTTGATTTCCACCATCAATAACGAGTGCAGAACCACTACCAAGTAATCGGTCACCTCCAATTGTAAATCCACCAATACTACCACCACTTGCACTTATATCTCCTTCAATATCTGCATTTTTTGCAATCATCCTACCTGCTGGTGAAACTGAAAATACAGGTTGTGTGGATGAGCCACTAACTTGGGTGATTGTAACTTGTTCTAATATTGATGATGATATCTGTACACTACCAGATTGATTAATACTAAAATTAGATGAGCTAATAGTCAAAAATGCAGTGTCATCAGAACCACTTTGTTGAAATTTAATAAATTGATTATTACCACCAACTCTAAAGAAAAATTTATTTTGTAAAGGTTCAGAAACCCAAGCATTATTAACTACTTGACTTACATCACCACTACCAGATGTAGTGAGTAAAAATCCACCGACATCATCTCCATCGAATTGCCAATTTGCTGATTGACCAGAGTCAAGTTGTACCGCTCTTGTAGCACCAGCATTTATATATCCTATTAGTTGATTGTCACCAATTGTAAATCCTCCAATATTACCTGTACTTGCGGTCAGGTCACCTTTTATTTGTAACTCATCACCATTCCATCTTAATGAGTTTCCACTTGAGCCAGATAGTATAAAATGACCACTACTACTTATTAGAGCCGCAGTTACACTTTCGGATACAAATCCAAGTTTTTCATTGTTAATAAACAAACCACTACCTGATGTTGGTATCGAAGAGGTTCTTATTATTTCACCAGTAGATGGATTTACAACTCTATTTTCAGATGCACTTACCAAAAGGGAAGCGGTTTCTTCATTTAGTGCGGTTGTTGAACCTCCAAGTGATGCAGAAGCTACATTTAATGAACTTGAAGCTGCGAATAATGTGGTGTTTTGAGTGTCAACCGATGAACTAAATGTAGCTGGATTACCAAGACCTGTAATAGTTGAAATTGT
>FUFK010014379.1_pt1 | contig 39766 bp, 42 predicted proteins | sample 1021851 | NCBI WGS metagenome assembly FUFK01 (sample SAMEA51879418, study PRJEB19060) | metagenome
CGAAGATCGAGCGCAGCGCGGGCGACGGCTCCTCGCGCACGGGTTCCTGCTGCCAGCGCGCCATGGCACCCGCGTCGGGGCTTTGCGCGCTGCGCTTGTCGCCCGTCGCCAGCGCGCGGCGCAGGCCAGAGACGATGAAGCCGCGCACGCCCTGCGCATCGCGGAACCGCACCTCGGTCTTGGCGGGGTGGACGTTCACGTCGACTTCTTCTGCCGGCAGGTCGAGGAACAGCGCCAGCACCGCGTGGCGATCCCGCGCGAGCATGTCGGCATAGGCGCCGCGGACTGCACCGGTGAGCAGGCGGTCCTTCACCGGGCGGCCGTTGACGAACAGATACTGGTGGTCGGCCACGCCGCGATTGTAGGTCGGCAGGCCCGCGATCCCGGTCAGGCGCATGTCGCCGCGGTCCATGTCGATCGCGACGCCGTTGTCCTTGAGCTCGCGCGCGATCAGCTGCGCGACGCGGTTGGCCAGCCCTTCCCCGGCCTGCAGCGCGAATATCCTCCGCTCGCCGTGATCGAAGCTGATCGCCACGTCGGGCCGCGCCATGGCAAGCCGCACGACCACGTCCTTGCAGGCGGCGTATTCGCTCCGCGCCGTGCGCAGGAACTTGCGCCGCGCGGGGATTTTGCCGAACAGGTTTTCGACTCTCACCCGCGTGCCGGGTGGTAGCGCGGCGGGGCCTTCGGCGGCGATGTCGCCGTGATCGACCACCCGTTTCCAGCCCTGCTCGGCACCGGCCGGACGGCTCTCGATCGTGAAGCGGGCGACGCTGGCGATGCTCGGCAGCGCTTCGCCGCGAAAGCCCAGCGTCATCACCTGTTCGATCGCTTCGTCGGGCAGTTTTGACGTTGCGTGCCGTTCGAGCGCCAACGCCATTTCATCCGGCGTCATCCCGCAGCCATCGTCGGTCACCTCGAGACTGGTCAGTCCGCCTTCGACCAGCTTCACCGCGATCCGCGTGGCGCCGGCGTCGATCGCGTTTTCGACAAGCTCCTTGAGCGCCGAAGACGGCCGTTCGACCACCTCGCCCGCAGCGATGCGGTTGACCAGATTCTCGGGCAGGCGGCGGATTAGCGGCATGGGTAGATCGTTCTAGCGGTGAAGCGCCGCGATTCCGAGGCAATGCGTTCACCTATCCCCCACAGGAATAGCGGAAAATTTTGGCATTCCCGCGATAATCTCGCTAAGGCTCGCCCACCATTTCCTGCTGGAGAGGTGCGAGCGGGTCGCTCCCCTTCGCCGGATCACGCGACACAACGGAAAATCGAACGAAAATGGGCTTCTGGAACAATCTCTTCAAATTCGGCGTGCAGAACATGGCGATCGACCTCGGCACTGCCAACACGCTGGTTTACGTGCAGGACCAGGGTATCGTCCTGAACGAACCGAGTGTGGTTGCGCTCGAGACGATCAACGGCATGAAGCGCGTCAAGGCCGTGGGTGACGATGCCAAGATGATGATGGGAAAGACGCCCGACAGCATCGAGGCCATCCGCCCGCTGCGCGACGGCGTGATCGCCGATCTCGACGTGGCCGAAGAGATGATCAAGCACTTCATCCGCAAGGTAAACGGCCGCAAGAGCCTGATGCGCTATCCCGAAATCACCATCTGCGTGCCGTCGGGGTCGACCTCGGTCGAACGCCGCGCGATCCGCGATGCCGCATCGAATGCGGGTGCCAGCCAGGTCTATCTCATCCTCGAACCGATGGCCGCGGCGATCGGTGCTGACATGCCTGTGACCGAACCGGTTGGCAGCATGGTCGTCGACATCGGCGGCGGCACCACCGAAGTCGCCGTGCTGTCGCTGCGTGGCCTCGCCTACACCACCTCGGTCCGCACCGGCGGCGACAAGATGGACGAAGCGATTGTTTCCTATGTCCGCCGACATCACAACCTGCTGATCGGCGACAGCACCGCCGAGCGGATCAAGAAGGATTTCGGCGTCGCACGTCCGCCCGAAGACGGCGTGGGCGAAAGCATCACGCTGAAGGGCCGCGACCTCGTCAACGGCGTGCCCAAGGAAATCACGATCAACCAGGGCCACATCGCCGAAGCGCTGTCCGAACCCATCGGCGCGATCGTCGAAGGCGTGCGCATCGCGCTGGAAAACACCGCGCCCGAGCTGGCGGCCGACATCGTCGACCAGGGCATCGTGCTCACCGGCGGCGGCGCGCTGATCGGCGGGCTGGACGAATATCTGCGCGAGGAAACCGGCCTGCCGGTCACCATCGCGGAAGATCCGCTGTCCTGTGTCGCGCTCGGCACGGGCCGCGCAATGGAGGACCCGATCTACCGCGGCGTCCTGATGACGGCTTAGGAAAGGCAGGGGAATGGCGCCGACAGGCTCACGGCGCTCGGGGTATTCTCGCAGGGCGCAGTACAATCTGTTCACCGGATACGTGATCGCGGGCATCGGCGCGCTGATCGGCGCGATCCTGCTTGCGCTTTCGTTCTTCCAGCCGCAGCTGTTCGGCGGAGTGCGCGGCGCGGCGCAGGGCGGCCTGTCGCCGGCCACCGAAACCGCCGCCACGGTGCGCACCGGATCGAAGAGCGTCTGGGAGAACATCCGCGGCTATTACCGCGCTGGTTCGAAGAACGCGCAGCTCAAGCGCGAAATGGAAATCGCGCGTATCCGGCTGCGCGAGGCCGAGGCGGTGAAGCAGGAAAACGTCCGCCTGAAGGGCCTGCTCGACCTGCACGAGGCCGAGACCAAGCCCGTCGCGGTGGCGCGGCTGGTGGGTTCGTCCGCCTCGAGCACGCGGCGGTTCGCCTATCTCGGCGCGGGCAGCGACGATGGCGTCGCAGTCGGAATGCCGGTGCGTTCACCGCGCGGCGTGGTCGGGCGAATCCTCGAAACGGGCAGTTCCAGTTCGCGCGTCCTGCTGCTCACCGATACCGAAAGCGTGCTGCCGGTCCGCCGCGCGGGCGATGAAGTGGTCGCTTTCGCCGAAGGCCGCGGCGATGGCTTGCTCCGCATCAAGCTGATCAACCTCGGCATCAACCCGCTGGAGCCCGGCGACCTGTTCGTCACCAGCGGCGCTGGCGGCTATTACCCGCCGGGTATCGCCGTGGCGATACTGACCGAGACGACCGATGATGGCGGTCTTGCGCGCATTGTCAGCGATCCGGCGGCCGCGGACTACGTCAGCGTGGAACAGATCTACGAACCCGAAGCGGCGCTGGGCGCGGAAACCCCGATCGAACGCGAGCTGACGGATTGATGGAGCGCAACGATCCACGGGCGCGCACCGATGCCTATGGCAGCCGGATAAACCGATCGCATTCGAACATGCTGGCCAATGCGGTGCCCTGGGCATCGATCATGGTCGCGTCCATCCTGCCGGTATTCCCCATCGCCACCGCGCTGCCGGTGGTCCCGCCGCTGGGGCTGCTGATGCTGCTGGGGTGGCGGCTGGTACGGCCGGGCCTGTTGCCCGTCTGGGCCGGACTGCCACTGGGCCTGATCGACGATCTGTTCAGCGGTCAGCCCTTCGGCTTCGCGATGTTCGTCTGGTCGCTGATCATGCTGGCGATCGAAGTGGTCGAGATGCGCTTGCCGTGGCGAGCCTTCTGGCAGGACTGGTTCACGGCGGGTTTATTGATCGTCGGCTACCTGTTCGCAGGCTGGCTCCTGTCGGGCGCGCAGCCCACCATCCATTCGCTCGTCGCCCTGGTTCCGCAACTCGTGCTCACCATCCTGCTTTTCCCGATCGCGGCGCGTTTCGTGGCCATGCTCGACCGCTTCCGGCTGACCCGCTGGAGAGCGCTGTAATGCGCCTGCGCCGCCGTGCCCGGCCCCGCGAGGTCGTAACCCAGTCGACGCTGGACAATGCCTTCGACCGGCGAACCTTTGTCATCGGCACCGCCATGGGCGGGCTCGGCGTGCTGCTGGCCGCGCGAATGGGCTATATCGCCATCGCCGAGAACGAGAAATACGAGCTCGAAAGCGAGAGCAACCGCGTCAACCTGTCGCTGATCCCGCCGCGGCGCGGCTGGATGCTCGATCGCAACGGCGCTCCGCTGGCTTCGAACCGGGCCGATTTCCGCGTCGACATCATTCCCGATCGCACCGAAGACCCCGATGCGACGATCGACGCGCTTACGACCATTCTCAATCTCGACGACAACCAGGCCGCCGATATCCGCAAACGGGTAGACGATGGGCCCGGCTACCAGCCCGTCGAGATCGCCTCCGGTATCAGCTATGACGAATTCGCCGCAGTCAGCGTGCGCCTGCCCGACCTACCGGGCGTGGTTCCGCAGCGCGGCTTTTCGCGGTTCTACCCGACCGGGCCCAGCGTCGGCCATTTGCTCGGCTATGTCGGTCCGGCCAATGCCGAGGAATACGAGGAGCAGGACCGCAACCCGCTCTTGATCACGCCCGGGTACAAGATCGGCAAGGATGCGCTGGAAAAGCAGTTCGAGCTCGACCTGCGCGGCGTGCCCGGCGCGCGCCGGGTCGAAGTCACCGCTTCGGGACGGATCATCCGCGATCTCGAGACCCGCGAAGACGTCCAGGGCGATCCCGTTCGGCTGACGATCGACGGCCCGCTGCAGGACTACGCGGCGCGCCGCATCGGCCTCGAAAGCGGCTCGGTCGTCGTCATGGATTGCGAGACGGGCGACCTCTTGTGCATGGCGTCCATGCCCAGTTTCGACCCCAACAGCTTTTCGCAAGGCATCGGGCGCGTCGAATACGCCATGCTGCGCGAAGACGAGCGCGTGCCGCTGCGCAACAAGGTGCTCAAGGGCCTCTATCCCCCCGGCTCGACGGTCAAGCCGATGCATTGCATGGCCTTCCTCGATGCGGGGATCAAACCCGACGAGGCGATTATGTGCGGTGGCGGGCGGCGGATCGGCAACCGCTTCTTCAATTGCTGGAGCAACCACGGCCGGGTCGACATGGCGAAAGCTATCTATCAGAGCTGCGACAGCTATTTCTACCATTTCGCGCAGCAGATCGGTTTCGCCAAAGTTGCCGAATGGGCGCACAAGATGGGTCTGGGCGAGGAATTCCCCCTCCCCGTGACCAGCCAGTTCTACGGCACCGTGCCCTCCCCCGAATGGAAGCAGCGCAAGCACGACAGTGCCTGGCAGCCCTATGACACGGTGAATTCCTCGATCGGCCAGGGTTACTACCTGACCAACCCGCTGCAGCTGGCGGTGATGAGCGCGCGGATGGCGACCGGGAACAGGGTCATGCCGCGCCTGCAGCTGACCGGCGAAACCCCGCAGTTCGAGCCTTTCGATTTCAGCCCCGACGAGATCGGCTATGTCCGCCAGGCGATGAGCGACGTGGTCAACGGACCGGGCACCGCCGGGCGTGCGCGCCTGCCGTTCGACGACATCAAGATGGCCGGCAAGACCGGTACCGCGCAGGTCGTCTCGCTCAGCGTGTCCAATGGCCGGACCGGCCCCTGGAAGTATCGCGACCACGGATTGTTCGTGTTCTTCGCACCCTTCGACAAACCGAAATACGCCGGCGCGGTGGTGATCGAGCACGGCGGCGGCTCGGGCGCGGCCTATCCCATCGCGCGCGATGTGATGACCTTCATGTTCGACCCGGCCAAGGGCATGGACGCACTGCGCCCGCTCGAGGAACAGTGGGGCGGCAGCGCGCAGGAACGGCTGGATGCGAAATACCGCGCCTATGCCGCCGCGCAGGGTGAGGCGGTGCCCCCGGCCCCCTCGCGCGACGAGGATATCTTCGACCAGGTCGAGGCCGAAGCCCGCGTCGCGGCCCGCCAGCCCGAAAGCATTGCCGAAGAAGTCGGCCCCTCGCGCGTCGATACCCGCTCGCCCGAGGAAGTGTCGCAAGCCGCAGCCAGCGCGCGGGCGGACGCCGCGCAGGGCGATCCTGCCGCGCCCCCGCCGGACACCAGCGAATGAGCTCGATCGTTCCTGCGCCGATCGCGCGGCAGCCCTGGCAGATGCTGTTCCCGCTGTTCGTCCTGATCGCCTTCGGGGCGCTGGTCCTGTTCTCGGCGGCGGGTGGCAGCTGGGATCCCTACGCCTCGTCGCACGTGATCCGCTTCAGCGTGTTCCTGGTCATGGCGTTCGTCCTCAGCCGGTTCTCGCGCGAGCTGGTGCTGTTCTTCGCCTTCCCGATCTACGGCGTCGTCCTGGCAATGCTGCTTGCGGTGGAGGCGATCGGCTTCGTCGGTGGCGGCAGCCAGCGCTGGCTCAATCTCGGCTTCATGCAGCTGCAACCGTCCGAGCTGATGAAGCCCGCCGTCGTGCTGGTTCTCGCGCGCTACTATTCCACATTGCCGGTCGGCATGGTCCCGACGCTCGGCGCGCTTGTCGTGCCTGGCCTGCTGATCCTGACACCCGTGGCGCTGGTCCTGCTGCAACCCGATCTGGGCACGTCGCTGGCGATCGTCTTCGGCGGGTCGATGGTGATGTTCGCCGCCGGCCTGCCGCTGCGCTGGTTCATCGGTGCGGCTGCGGCGGGCGCGGTTCTGGCGCCAGTCGCGTTCTTCTTCGGTCTGCAACCCTATCAGCAGAAGCGCGTGTTCACCTTCCTCGATCCCGAAAGCGACCCGCTGGGTGATGGCTATCACATCACCCAGTCGAAGATCGCCATCGGTTCGGGCGGTTTCTCGGGCAAGGGCTTCAACGAAGGGTCGCAGAGCCATCTCAACTACCTGCCCGAACCGCATACCGATTTCATCTTCGCCACCATGGCGGAAGAATGGGGTTTTCTGGGGGGAATCGTGGTGCTGGGCGCTTTCGCGATGATCCTGCGCTGGGGCCTGTCAGTCGCGCGCGCCAGCAGCGACCGCTTCGGCAAGCTGATCGCGCTGGGCATGACCGCGACGATTTTCTTCTACGTCGCGATCAATTTGATGATGGTCATGGGGCTTGCCCCCGTGGTGGGCATCCCGCTGCCGTTCATGAGCCATGGCGGCAGTTCGATGCTGACCAACATGATCTGCATCGGATCGCTGATGCTGGTCCACCGCTGGAACCGCAAGGCGCCGCGCACCGGGCTGCTGCGCTAAAGTTCGACCAATCCCAGCTTGAGCGCGCGCACCGTCGCGGTGACCCGGTCATTGGTGTCCAGCTTGTCGAAGATTCTTCGCGTATAGGTGCGTACGGTTTCAGGCGAAATGTCGAGAATCGTTCCGATATCGACCGACGACTTGCCCCGCCCCATCCATTCGAGCACCTCGCGTTCGCGCTCCGACAGCGAGACAGACGCCCGGCCGCCGTCCATGATCTTGCAGATTTGGAGATGCGCCGCGAGCAGCAGCGAATGGATCTGCTGCAGTTGCTCGTCCGAGAAACCGGCCGGGTCGCGCTCGAATCGCATCGAGCAATAGGCGTTGCGGTTGCGCGGGCCGAACACGGCGAAACCGACCCAATTGTCGACCCCCGCAGTGACGGTTTCCTCGAAGAACCGCTCGGCTTTCGGGTCGCCGCGGCCGAGCTCGATCGCGTCACGCCAGACCAGCACCGGCCCGTATTGGAACGTCAGTCGGGGAACCGGATCGATCTCGCGCCACGCACCACTGACGTAGCGCCGCTGGAATTCGAGCGGATAGTCACGCGACCAGATGAAGGTCTTCTTGGAAGTCTGCGATTCGAAGATCGGCGTGAAATGGTAGCTGAACCAGGTGGCACCGTTGTCGAGGCAGTTTTCGTAGACGAATTCCAGGATGGCCTCGCAATCGGCCATCTTGGCAATATCTGCCGCAAAATCCCACATCGCCTCATCAGCCCAAGTGCTTGTCCCCAAATTGAGGGACTGCACATGTATCAGATTCGACTGCATAAGGACAACCAACGAACCGAAGGTGACGAAGGTAGGGCTAGTCGCTGGAGAACCAGGACATCTGACAGAATGACGCCCGAAAACCATTTGCAGCAAATACACGACGGCGATTTTGCATCGTGCGTCAGCTGCAGCTTCGACACCTGCTGCCCCAAGATTCGCGACCTCGTACTGTCCGCCGTGCGTCACGCCCAGGCCCGAAACAAGCCGATGGCGGTCTGGGATCTGCCCAACGCGACCGACCTCACGCTGAAGGCCGCCTACGCCGCGGTACGGAATCTGGAATGCGAGCGACTGCTGGTGATCGGCGACTGGTCGGGCCACCCGTTCGATGCGGTCCTGACGGTGGCGGAGCCGGCGTCGGACACGAACCGGCACCAGCGCGCGGCATGATCCGCATTTAGGGCTTTTCATCCGCGAGAAGCCCGCTATATGAGCGCCTCCCGAGTCGGGAACGCCCCTTCCACGGGGCCGCGGTACGCCGCAGTGTGGACGCATAGCTCAGTTGGTAGAGCAGCTGACTCTTAATCAGCGGGTCCTAGGTTCGAGCCCTAGTGCGTCCACCACCTTCCCCATTCCGTCATACCCCACACGCCGATCCAACGACCATGGCTTTGCGGGCGAGGACGGTTCGTCACACTCGATGTGATCTCGCCATTGGCAAGCACATTACGATGTGATACCTCGCCTGCCATGGATACGATCGAAAAAGTTCGCACACTCGTCTCGCAGGGCCTGATGACTCGTGCCGGGCTCGCCCGGGCGGCTGGCCTGCACGCCAACACGCTGCGCGACTGCGCCGAGGACAGCTGGAACCCGACCTCCGAAACGCTCGGCAAACTCGAGGCTTTCCTCGAAGCCAATGACGACACCCCGGTTATCGTCGGCGCCGAGGAGATCATCGACGAGGCACGCAACGGCCGCATGTACATCCTCGTCGACGATGAGGACCGTGAGAACGAGGGCGATCTGATCATCCCCGCGCAGATGGCCACGCCCAGCGCGATCAATTTCATGGCCACGCATGGCCGCGGGCTGATCTGCCTGTCGCTTGACCGCAAGCGTGTCGAGGCGCTCGGGCTCGAACCGATGAGCCGCGACAATCGCGAAAGCATGCAGACCGCCTTCACCACCTCGATCGAGGCCAAGGAAGGCGTCACCACGGGCATCAGCGCGGCCGACCGGGCCCGCACCGTCACCGTGGCGATCGATTCGGCCAAGGGTCCGGACGATATCGTCACCCCGGGTCATGTCTTCCCGCTCGCGGCGCGCGACGGCGGCGTGCTGGTCCGCGCCGGCCATACCGAGGCGGCGGTCGACATCTCGCGCCTTGCCGGGCTCAACCCCTCGGGCGTGATTTGCGAAATCATGAACGAGGACGGGACGATGGCCCGCCTCGATGATCTGATCGGCTTCGCGCGCAAGCACGACATGAAGATCGGCACGATCCGCGACCTGATCGAATACCGCATGCGGCATGACCACCTCGTTGAACGCGTGGCCGAGGACGGCTTCGAATCCGATTACGGTGGCGACTGGCGCCTGATCACCTATCGCAACACGGTTGACGAAAGCGAAAGCTACGTCCTGCAGAAGGGACATGTCGTCGAAGGCCAGCCCACGCTCGCGCGCGTCCACCCGATCTCGATCTTCGATGATGTCCTCGGCAAGCCCGGCCCGCGCAAGCGTACGCTGCAGCGCGCAATGCAGGCCGTAGGCGATCATGGCTCGGGCGTGATCGTGCTGATCACCGGTCGGCCCGCGGGCAATCGCGGCTACAGTGAAAGCGATTCCCAGCGCAATGTCGGCATCGGCTCGCAAATCCTCGCCGATCTCGGGATCGACGACATGATCCTGCTCAGCAATTCGCAGCCCAATGTCGTCGCGATCGAAGGCTACGGCCTCAACATCGTCGACCACCTGCCCATTCCGGAGTGACCCCCATGGCCCGTTTCCTTATCGTCGAAGCCCGTTTCTACGACCATCTCAACGACATGCTCGTGGCCGGTGCACGCGCCGCGCTCGAAGCGGCGGGACACGACGTCGATGTCCTCACCGTGCCCGGCGCACTGGAAATTCCCGGCGCGATCGCGCTGGCCTCGGAAAGCGGCCAGTATGACGGCTATGTCGGCATCGGCGTGGTCATCCGCGGCGAGACCTACCATTTCGAGATCGTCGCCGGCGAAAGCGCCCGCGGGATCATGGCATTGACGATGGACGGCATGGCCATCGGCAACGGCATCCTGACGGTCGAGAACGAGGACCAGGCGCTGGTTCGCGCGGACCCCAATCAAAAGGACAAGGGCGGTGAAGCCGCGCACGCCGCCATGGCTCTCCTGAAGCTGCAGGAACGCTTCGCCGGCTAACGCGCCCCGTCGAGGAACTCGTCGAGGCCCAGCGGGGCGAATGGGCCGATGATCAGCTGTTCGAACACGCCGATCCCTTCGGACCCATCGCTTCCCGTAACCAGGACGGGAACCTGGACATGCAGGTTTTCCGGAGCCAGCGGGTCGCAATCGGCCAGCACGATGTCTTCGCGTTCGATCCTGAGCGGGCCGTGGTGCATGCCGTGGCCCCACTCGGGGCTGGTGTAGCCCAGACCGCGCATCTGGAACCGGCCAAGCGGTTCGAAAGTGACCTGTTCGGGCGCACCGCGTAGCGCGAGCGACAGCGTGCCTCCCAGCGGCCAACGCGTCCCCGGTTCAAGCCGGGTACGCATGCTGCCGTGCCCTTCTGCAACCTCTGCCGCGCCCGCGCCCACCCCGGCCCATGCGGCGCGGGTGTTCCACGCCTTGCCGTGCTGGTCGTTGTTGACGTGGAAGAACAGGCTGCCGGCGGGGAAATTGATCGGCGTCCACTGCCAGAAAAAGCCGGGAAGCGGCGCACCGGGCATGGGCTGCGGGTCGCGCGCGCCGATCGGGCGGACACCCCAACTGCGATCGCGCGTCCCCATCGAACCGGCTGCCAGGTCCTGCTTCTCGCCATCGACCTCGATCCATCCGGCATAGCGGCCGTTCTGGGTCATTCGCGTGTAATCCATGAAGGCGCGCGGGCCGATACGGTGCGTGAAGCGCGGCTCCTCGATCGGGAAGGCGCGCCCGGTGAAGGTGATATCCGCGGCGACTCCTTCGAACGGTTCCACGCGCAGGCGGAGCACATTGAGCGCCTCGACGATTTCGATCGAGATCGGCCCCACCGCCATCGCCATCCGCTCCATCCCCAGTTCCGCACTGGCGTGGACGCAGTGCTGGACCCCGTCGCGAACCACGGTGAAATGCGCATCGATGATGTCGAGATGTGGATAGACCCCCAGCGCGGCGGCGAAGAACCCGCTCCCGTCGGGGGCATAACCATTGAAGAAATAGCGGTCGTAGAAATTGCGATCGGTGCCCGAATAGGCCACCGGCTCGGCGGTCTGGTGGATCGGATATTCGTCTCCGCGGCTGAGAACCACTAGATCACCTCTTTCAATGCTTCGATACTGCCGCGCGCCTGCGCGAGCGAACAGGCGCCGCGCGCCATGGACAGGAAATTGGCATCCCCGCGTTCGGTCCGTTCCACGAAGGCGGCGCTGAACACTGCGGTCGAAACCCCGTGGAGGATCCCCAGTCGGTAATCGCGCTCGATCTCGTCGTGGGTCAGGGCAACGCCGCGCTCGCGCATTTCCGCGCGCCACAGGTCGAGCAACTCGCGCTCGTGTTCGCGCCATAGTCTTTCGCCCACGCCGCAGCCGATGAAGTAGCCGACATCGGTCATCGGGCGGCCGGCCGCGACGGTCTGCCAATCGAGTATGGCGATCGGTTCTTGCCCGCCGCGAATATCGAACAGCATGTTGTCGAGCCGGAAATCGCCATGCACGAGGCATTGCGGGGGATCCTCGCGCCCGAACCAGGCGGAACTCGCCTCGGCCAACTGGTCGCATACCGCCATGCAGTCCGGGGCGAGACTGTCGGCGTAGCGCTCGCGGAAAATCGCCTGGGCCTGCGGATACATCGCGCCGAGCCGTTCGCGCAGGTCCGGCGGCGGCGCGATCCAGTCCGCCTCGAGCAATTCGGCATGGGCCCAGCTCGGCGCGTGGATCGCGGCCGCCTGGCGGATTGCCGCACGGGCGTCGGCGATATCGCAGCCGTAAATCTGGTCTCCTTGCCGGGCGGGACCGACATCCTCGAACACCAGCAGGAAATTGGCGCCAGTCTCATCGGCATCCGCAAAGAAGACCCGCGGCGCGCGCACATCGAGCAGCGGCGCAGCCTCCCGGTAGAATGCCACTTCCTTGCGATAGAGGCCGAACATCGCGGCTGTCGTCCGGCTGGCGGTGTCTGCGGCGGGAAACTTGCCCGCCAGCGTCGGCGGCACATCGCCATCGCCCTCGATAAAGAACCGGACGCTGTCCCCGACCTGTCCGGTGCCGATCGGCTCCCAGCGCAGGGCATCGACCCGCACGCCGAGCTGTTCGCCCAGCCACGCAGCCGTGACCTCGTCCGGATGTACCGGAAATCGTTCCAAGCCCCTCTCCCCCAAGAGCAATGAGGGAACGCTAGCGGGCGATATGCGTCCTGACAATCATGCAGGATACAACCCCATGAACGGCCCCCTCGAATGGATCACCTCCATCGGGACGGTCGCCGCCGCATCGATGATCGCCTTCGACCTCGGACGCCGGGCAACCGCGTGGGGCTTCGTGCTGTTCTGCCTCGTTTCGGCGCTGTGGATCTACATCGGGCTGACCGAAGACGCAGTGCCGCTCGCCGCGATGAACGGCGTGCTGCTGCTGATCAACGCCTGGGGCGTATGGCAATACTGGTTCCACCCGAAGAACAGCGCCTAGCGCCGCTCTTGGCGGAAGCGCGGGTCAGGAACCGATACGGCCGAAGCAGTGACGCCCGGCATAGGCCGCGCTGTCGCCCAGTTCTTCCTCGATCCGGATCAGCTGGTTGTATTTCGCCAGACGGTCCGAACGCGCGAGGCTGCCGGTCTTGATCTGACCGCAATTGGTCGCGACCGCGAGATCGGCAATCGTCGCGTCTTCGGTTTCACCCGAACGGTGCGACATGACTGCCGTGTAACCCGCGCGGTTGGCGATGCTGACTGCTTCGAGCGTTTCCGACAGGGTGCCGATCTGGTTGACCTTGACCAGCAGCGAATTGGCGAGACCCTGGTCGATCCCGTCGCGCAGGCGCTGCGGGTTGGTGACGAACAGGTCGTCTCCCACCAGCTGGACGGTGTTGCCGATCCGATCGGTCAGCGCCTTCCAGCCTTCGAAATCGTCTTCCGCCATCCCGTCTTCGATCGAGCGGATCGGATAGTCGCGGCACAGCTTGTCGAGATATTCGGCCATGCCCGGCCCATCGAGCGACAGGTCCTCGCCCGAAATCCGGTACTTGCCGTCCTTGAAGAACTCGGTCGAGGCGCAGTCGAGCGCCAGCGCGATATCCTCGCCCGGCTTGAAGCCGGCCTGCTCGATCGAGGCCATGATGAAATCGAGCGCGTCGCGCGTGCTGGCGAGATCGGGGGCGAAGCCGCCCTCGTCGCCCACTGCGGTGGCGAGGCCTTTCTCATGCAGTTTCTTCTTGAGCGTGTGGAACACTTCGGCCCCCCAGCGGACCGCTTCGGCAAGGCTGTCCGCGCCGATCGGCATGACCATGAATTCCTGGATGTCGATCGGATTGTCGGCATGTTCGCCGCCATTGATGATGTTCATCATCGGCACCGGGAGGACGTGCGCCGAGACACCGCCGATATAGCTGTAGAGCGGCAGGCCGCGGGCATTTGCCGCCGCCTTGGCCACCGCCATGCTGGTGCCGAGAATGGCATTTGCGCCCAAGCGGCCCTTGTTCGCCGTGCCGTCGAGAGCGATCATCGAAAGGTCGATGTCGCGCTGGTCCTCGGCATCGAAGGCGCCGACCAACAGATCGCTGATTTCCGTGTTCACCGCGTCGACCGCCTTGGTCACGCCCTTGCCGAGATAGCGCTCGCCGTCACCGTCGCGCAGTTCGACCGCTTCATGCGCCCCGGTCGATGCGCCGCTCGGCACCGCGGCCCGGCCGAAGCTGCCGTCGTTGAGCAGGACATCAACTTCTACCGTGGGATTTCCGCGCGAGTCGAGGATTTCGCGGGCGTGAATGTCGATGATCGCGGTCATGGTTGGTGACGCTCCCGGCAAAGGTGTTGTAATTAGCTAAGACACTCCCGATCTGGGAGTCGCGGAGGCTCTATGCGCCGGAACATTGCTGCGCAAGTTGCGTTGCACCATCGAAGGCGTATCGCCGAACCAATACCGACCGAGGGGAAGGACAAAACGATGGCAGACACACCCGCAGCCGGCGCGCCGAAAAAGCGCAAGACCCCGGCCACCAAGACATCCGCAGCCAAGAAGACCAAGGCTGCCAAGAAACCCGCAGTACAGGAGACAGCCCCCATGACCGACACCGCTACTTCGACCGACCATCGCAGCGAAGCCAAGTCGCGCTTCAACGCCGCGCTTGAAGAAGCCAAGGCCGGTGCCGCCGCGCTGAAGGCGGAAGGCAAGGACCGCGCGAATGCCTATCGCGAGCAGGCGAAGGGCAAGGGCAACGACTGGACTGCCGATGCCAAGGCTGCCGGCGAAGATGCCAAGGTCAAGGGCGTCGAACTGGCCACCGAAGGCAAGGTCAAGGCAGGCGAAGGCCTCCGCTCGCTCAGCAAGATGGTGAACGAGAACGCCTATCAGATCGACGAGAAGCTGGGTGCCAAGTACGGCGACTACGCCCGCAACGCTTCGAAATCGCTCGACGGCTATGCCTCGCGCCTCGATGAGAAGAGCGTCGACGAACTGGTCGAAGACGGCCGTGAATTCGTCCGTCGCAGCCCCGGCAAGGCGATCGGTATCGCCGCAATCGTCGGCTTCATGGTTTCGCGCCTGTTTCGCGGTTCGCGCTAAGGACTGTGACGACGGGGGCATACATGCGCGATGACAACACCGAGCGGGCCGCGGATCATCCCGGCCCGCTCGATCTTCCCGATGGGCACGGCGCCGATGCCGCGCCGACCGATGCGAACCAGCAGCCATTCTCGCTAGTGGACGACGTCTTCGCACTGATCGAAGACGGCAAGACCTATGCCGAGGCGGAAGTCCGCTTCCAGAAAAGCCGCGCCGGTTTCGTCGGCAACCGCATCAAGGGTGCGATTGCCTTCGGCCTTGGCGCATTCGGCGTGTTTCACCTTGCCTTGATCGCCGCGACCGTCGGGCTGGTCATCGCACTGGCTCCCATCGTGGGGCCGTGGGGCGCAACCGCTATCGTGACGCTGGCACTGATCGCTGCCGGCATCGCGCTGCTGTGGCTGCTGAAGGGCCGCCTCGACGATATCCGCGACGCTTTCGACGATGGAGAGAGCGAATGACCGATCGTCTCGCCCGTATGCTCGAAGACAAGTATCTGCGCGATTCCGCGCGGGCCCTGGTCGAAGCGGATATCGAACATCTCAAGACCGACGTGTCTCAGAAAAGCCTTGCCACACGCGCGATGGAGCGCGCCCGCGAAGGCGCGGCCGAGCTCTATGAGGAGGCCATCGACATCGCCGACGACAACAAGGGCGCACTCGCTGCCCTGCTTGCCGCAGTGGTCCTGTGGTTCGCGCGCAACCCGATCCTGGAGATGCTCGGCTTTGCATCCGACCATGACGGCGCAGACCGCGCTGATGACGACGATGCGGAACATTAGGCGCACGGCGCACGTTGGACTGACGAACAGCAAATTCGGAGAAACACCATGGCAGACACTGCAGAAACCAACGTCACGCCCATCAGCGCGGACAGCAAGCTGACCGACGAACAGAAGCGCGAAAAGCTGCGCGAGCGCATCGAAGCAGGCGAACAGCGCAATGAGGAACGCACGCTGGCCGAACAGGCCAAGGATGCTGCCGATAGCGCAATGGAATTCACCAAGAAGCATCCCTTTGCAGTCGTCGGCGGTGTGCTGCTTGCCGGCCTCGCAATTGGCGCGATGACGCGTCCGGGCCGCCGGATCGGGCGGCGCGGCGGTGCCTTCGCGGCGCTCGCGGCCGACACCGCCCTCGCCTATGGCGCGCGGATGGTCGACGGAGTGCTCGATGGAGCGCAATATGCCGGGGACCGGATCGAAGACCTGGGCGAAAGCACCGCGACCACCGCACGTGGTCTGCGCCGCGACGCCGCTTACAAGCTCGATGTTGCCGGCGACGCGCTGCGCGCCTCGAGCCGCAAGGCCGGCCGCAAGGGCAGCCGCGCCTACCGTTCGTTGCGGACGCGCATCACCCACTGATCGCGTGAAACAAACCGATGCCGTAGCGGCGCGCCGGGCTTGCCTGTCGCGCCGCTTTCGCTATGTGCGGCACGCATTCCTCCCTCCCCATCGAGAAAGAAACAACCATGGAAGAAAAAGAGAGCAAACAGACGCTCTACCTCGTCATGGGCGGCCGGGTGTCCGACCCGCGCAGCGTGACCTTCACCGATCCCGAGAGCCTGCATGTCGCGGGTGTGTACAGCACCTATGAAAATGCGGTCGAAGCGTGGCGCTCGAACGCGCAGCGCACCGTGGACGACGCCGAAATGAAGTATGTGATCGTCCACCTGCACAAGCTGCTCGATCCCGGCGCCTGATCGCGCGATGGCCCATGTCGTCAGGCCTTACCGCGATGACGATGCCGAAGCGCTGGCCGGGATACTGGCGGCGGCGATCACCCGGATCGGCCCCGCCGCCTATTCCGCCGAGCAGGTCGCTGCCTGGTCGGCGCGGCATCCCGGGGCCGCGCAGTACCGCCAGCGCGCGGGGGCAGGCGATGTCATCTTCGTGGCCGCGGATCCCGCCGATCTGCCGGTCGCGTATCTGTTGATGGAACCCGATGGTCATGTCGACCATCTCTATATCCATCCCGATCACACGCGGTGCGGACTGGCCACGCAACTGCTTGCCGCGGCCGAGACGCATGCCCGGCGCGAGGAGTTCAGCCGCCTCTACACCGAGGCGAGCGATCTTGCGCGCCCCGTTTTCGCCCGTGCAGGCTATGCGGCGACGAAAAAGCGCGAATTCGCCATCGCCCATGAGGGCCGGGACGTCCCGATCCACAATTGGGCGATGGAAAAGACGCTCAGATGAACTCGATTTTCTCGATCAGGTAGAACTTTTCGCCCGAGGGCACGGTCACTTCGACCTCTTCCCCGAGCTGCTTGCCGATCAGCGCGCGGCCGATGGGCGAATTGTAGCTGATCCGGCCCTTCCCCGCATCGGCCTCGGTCTGGCCGACGATCTGGTACCTGATCGGCTTTTCGTCCTCGTCCAGCAACGTCACCGTGGCACCGAAAATGACACGGTCGCCCGAAAGCGTCGCCGGATCGATGATCTGCGCGCGGCTGACCTTGTCCTCGATATCGGAAATGCTCGCCTCGACCTGGCCCTGTCGTTCCTTGGCCGCGTGGTATTCGGCATTTTCCGACAGGTCGCCATGCGCCCGCGCTTCCTCGATCGCATCGACGATCAACGGGCGCTCGGCGCGCAGGACCTTGAGGTCTGCAGTTAGCTTTTCATAGCCCTCGGCCAACATCGGCACTTTTTCCATGGGCTTGTGTCCTTCCTGTTCCAGCATTCCTTCCCGACAATCCTACCGCGGCCCGCAGCGTGCGGAACCCGGCCGGTTCGAATATGAGGAGGAATACGCGTGTTCTTCGTCAGCTATAATAGTCTTGCAACGAACGCACTTCAAGCTGGTCGGGCGAAACCTCTGCTATCGCCTGTGCAACGGCAAGGCAGGCAGCGGCGGTGGTGTAATAGGGCAGCTTCTTTTCCAGCGCGGCTTCGCGGATCGACTTGCTGTCGAGCAATGATTGCCACCCCTCGGTGGTGTTGAAGATCAGCTGCACATCGCCGTCGATAATCGTGTCGACCACATGCGGGCGCCCTTCGGCCACCTTGTTGACCAGTTCGACGTCCACGCCCTGCTGCGCGAGATAGGACTGCGTGCCGTCGGTGGCGATGACGCGGAAGCCCTTGTCCAGCAGCGTGCGCACTGCCGGCACGATCAGCGGCTTGTCGGTGTCTTTGACCGATACGAACAGCGTACCCGACTGCGGCGGTGTCATGCCTGCGCCCAGCTGCGACTTGAGGAAGGCCGCCGCGAAACCGCGGTCGATGCCCATCACTTCGCCGGTCGATTTCATCTCGGGCGACAGCACGGGGTCCGCCCCCGGGAAGCGCGCGAAGGGGAACACCGCTTCCTTGACCGCCATGTGGTTGGGGTTGAGATCGAACGGTTCGAACGCGCTCAGCGGTTCGCCCGCCATGACGCGCGCGGCGACCTTGGCGATGGGCCGGCCGATCGCCTTGGCGACGAAGGGCACGGTGCGGCTGGCGCGCGGATTGACCTCGATCAGGTAAACCTCGCCATCCTTGACCGCGAACTGCACGTTCATCAGGCCGCGTACGCTCAGCGCCACCGCCAGTTCGGTAGCCTGGCGTTCCATCTCCCCGATAATCTCGGCGGGCAGGCTGTAAGGCGGCAGCGTGCAGGCGCTGTCGCCCGAATGGACCCCGGCTTCCTCGATATGCTGCATCACGCCGGCGATCCGCACCTCGGTGCCGTCGGCGACCACATCGACATCGCATTCGATCGCGTCGCGCAGATACTGGTCGACCAGCACCGGGCTGTCGCCGCTGACATTGACCGCGGTGGCGATGTAGTCGTCAAGCTGCGCTTCGCTGTCGACGATTTCCATCGCGCGGCCGCCGAGCACGTAGCTCGGTCGCAGCAGCACGGGATAGCCGATCCGCGCCGCGACCGCGGCGGCCTCGTCGCGGCTCTTGGCGATGCCGTTCATCGGCTGCTTGAGCTTGAGCTTGTTGATCAGCTTGGCAAAGCGTTCGCGGTCTTCGGCAAGGTCGATCGCATCGGGCGAAGTGCCGAGGATCGGGATGCCTTCGCGTTCGAGCGCGGCGGCCAGCTTGAGCGGGGTCTGCCCGCCGAACTGGACGATGACGCCGACCACTTCGCCCTTCGACATCTCGACGCGCATGATCTCGAGCACGTCTTCCTCTGTCAGCGGTTCGAAATAGAGCCGGTCGGAAGTGTCGTAATCGGTCGAGACGGTTTCCGGATTGCAATTGACCATGATGGTTTCGAAGCCGGCCTCGGCCAGTGCGAAACAGGCGTGGACGCAGCAATAGTCGAACTCGATACCCTGCCCGATGCGGTTGGGTCCGCCGCCCAGGATCACGATCTTCTTGCGGTCGGACGGCATCGCCTCGTCCTCGGCCTCGCCGAAGCTGGGCGCTTCATAGGTCGAGTACATGTAGGGCGTGATCGCCTCGAATTCGGCGGCGCAGCTGTCGATCCGCTTGTACACCGGGTAGACCCCGAGCTTGCGGCGCAGGTCGCGCACTTCCTGCTCGCTGGTGGCCCCCGCCATGGCACGCAGCGCGTCATGCAGCAGCCCCGAACGCTTGGCCTGCGTCTCGCCGAGCCCGCCGGCCACACCGACCGAGCGGACCGCCAGCGTGGCCAGGCGCTTGTCCGAAAAGCCCATCGCCTTCAGCCGGCGCATTTCGTCCGCCGTGTTGGGCAGGCCATTGTGCGCGATCATCTTCTCTTCGTAGATGATTGCTTCGATCTGGCGCAGGAACCACGGGTCGAAACCGGTAATCCGGGCGATTTCCTCGACGGTGAAATCCTCGCGGAAGGCCTGCGCGATCTTGAGGATGCGGTCGGGCGTCCGCTTTGACAGCGAGGCGGTGATGACCTCGCGGCTGACGCCTTCGAATTCGGTGATGCGGTTGAACCCGTCGAGCCCGGTTTCGAGCCCGCGCAGCGCCTTCTGCATCGATTCGGCAAAACAGCGTCCGATCGCCATGACCTCGCCGACCGATTTCATCGCGGTCGACAGCTCGTTCTTCGATCCCTTGAACTTCTCGAATGCGAAGCGCGGGATCTTGGTGACGACGTAGTCGATCGTCGGTTCGAAACTGGCCGGAGTCGCGCCGGTGATCTCGTTCTGGATTTCATCGAGCGTGTAGCCCACCGCCAGCTTGGCGGCGACGCGCGCGATCGGGAAGCCGGTGGCCTTCGATGCCAGCGCGGAGGAACGCGACACGCGCGGGTTCATCTCGATCACGATCAGGCGGCCGTCGGCGGGGTTGACCGCGAACTGGACGTTCGACCCGCCGGTTTCGACACCGATCTCGCGCAGCACGTTGATGCTGGCGGTGCGCATGATCTGGTATTCCTTGTCGGTCAGCGTCAGCGCGGGCGCCACGGTGATGCTGTCGCCGGTATGCACCCCCATCGGATCGACATTCTCGATCGCGCAGATGATGATGCAATTGTCCTTGCGGTCGCGCACCACCTCCATCTCGTATTCCTTCCAGCCGAGGAGCGATTCCTCGATCAGGACTTCGGTGGTGGGCGAGGCATCGAGCCCGTCGCGGACGATCCGTTCGAACTCGGCCTTGTTGTAGGCAATGCCGCCGCCGGTCCCGCCCAGCGTGAAGCTGGGGCGGATGATCGACGGCAGGCCGGTGCGTTCGAGCACCGCATAGGCCTCGTCGACCGTGGTGGCGACGCCGCTGCGTGCGCTTTCGAGGCCGATCTTGTCCATCGCCTCGCGGAAGCGCTGGCGGTTCTCCGCCTTGTCGATCGCATCGGCATCCGCGCCGATCATCTGCACGCCGTATTTCTCGAAGGTGCCGTCGTTGAACAAGGCCAGCGCGCAGTTGAGCGCGGTCTGCCCGCCCATCGTGGGGAGCACCGCGTCGGGGCGTTCCTTCTCGATGATCTTGGCTACGATCTCGGGCGTGATCGGCTCGACATAGGTCGCGTCGGCCATTTCCGGATCGGTCATGATCGTGGCGGGGTTGGAGTTGACCAGAATGACCCGGTAGCCCTCCTCCTTCAGCGCCTTGATCGCCTGCGTGCCGGAATAGTCGAACTCGCAGGCCTGGCCGATAATGATCGGGCCGGCGCCGATGACGAGGATCGAGGAAATGTCAGTGCGTTTGGGCATTAGGAAAACCACCAAGTGAAAAGGGCGACTGGAATGGCAACAGAGGCGGCAATAGCACCCCACTTCGTCCAAAATGTAGATTGATCAGGGTCGCGTTGCGTTGGACTGAGGTATTTCTTCTCGTAGGCATTTCTCGACATATCGAGCATCAACGTGCCTTTATAACGACGGTAGAAATCGAAGCCGCCGTTATCCGATCGCTCGATGAGGAACCAATCTTCTACCCAGTCAATACCCTTACCAGACAGCCGGAAAACGACTTCTGCGTTTTCATCGAGGTCCACCTCAGCGAGATAGCCCCACCGCTTGAAGTTCGATATTGCCTCATCAAAGCGAACATCACTGATGTTGTATTTGCTCTGGAGAAAAGCCTTGAAATTCGCCAAGGAGATGGGCGCGCTCCCTTCGTGAGCTCGCACCCAGAGATTGAAGAGCATTTTCTGTTCGCATTCGCGCTGATACGACATCTCACCCCAACATCCCCACAAACTTCTCGAACAGGTAGAAGCTGTCCTGCGGGCCGGGGCTTGCCTCGGGGTGGTATTGCACCCCAAACGCCTTCTTGCCCGTGATCGCGATCCCGCAATTGGTGCCGTCGAAGAGCGAGACGTGGGTTTGCTCCACCCCATCAGGCAAGGTCTCGCCATCGACCGCGAAGCCGTGGTTCATGCTGGTGATCTCGACGAGGCCGGTGCTCTCGCCCCAGCCCTCGCCGACACGCTGGACGGGGTGGTTGGCGCCGCGGTGGCCCTGGAACATCTTGGCGGTCCTCGCACCCGCTGCGAGGCCGAGCATCTGGTGGCCGAGGCAGATGCCGAACAGCGGCACATCGCGTTCGAGCAGGCCCTTGATCACCGGCACGGCATATTCGCCCGTCGCCGCCGGGTCGCCCGGCCCGTTCGAGAGGAACACGCCATCGGGCTGCAGCGCGAGCACTTCGTCGAGCGTGGTGCGCGCGGGCACGACGGTCACCTTAGCCCCTGCCTGCACGAGGTTGCGGAAGATGTTGTCCTTGGCGCCGTAGTCGATCGCCACGACATGCGGCTTGGCGGCCTTGCTCTCGCCATAGCCGAAGCCCAGCTGCCAGTGGCCGCCGGTCCAGTCTTCATTGGCGTCGCGGGTCACGCCGGGGACGAGATCGAGCCCCTCGAGCCCGCTCCATTCGGCGGCCTGTGCCTTCAGCGCCGGAAGGTCGAATTCGCCGCGCGGGCTGTGCGCGATCACCGCATTGGGCGCGCCGGCCATGCGGATGCGGCGGGTCAGCGCGCGTGTGTCGACGCCCGACAGGCCGATCTTGCCGTGATCCTTCATCCATTCGACGAATTCGTTCTGCGCACGGAAGTTCGAATGCGGGGTCACTTCCTGCCGCACCACGCAGCCGACCGCTCCGAGGCCGCGACTTTCATGGTCTTCCTCGTTCGCGCCGACATTGCCGATATGCGGGAAGGTGAAGGTGACGATCTGGCTGTCGTAGGACGGATCGGTCATCACTTCCTGATAGCCGGTCATCGCGGTGTTGAAGCAGACTTCGCCCACCGCGCTACCGGTGGCACCGAACCCCTTGCCCCAGATGACGGTGCCGTCACCCAGCACGAGGACTCCCGTCGCGCCTGAGGGTTGCGCGTGCGAAGATGCGGACAGGGCCATGGGCACTCCGGGTAAAAGTTTTCCAGCGATGTTGCTAAGCCTCAGCCGCTAGAGACGCGCAGCCGTTCCGTCAAGCGCAACACTTGGCTTTGCGGCAGCTTGTTCTACAGGACATATGAACCATCCACAGTCCAGCGCATAGAGGCCCCATGCTCCGCGAGAAAATCCAGTCCGAAACCGTTACCTCGATGAAGGCCAAGGACAAGGAACGCACCGCCGCGCTCCGCCTGATCGGCGCCAAGATCAAGGACCGCGACATCGAATTGCGCACCGCGGACAGCAAGCCCGACGATGACGCCATGGTCACGGACGTGTTGATGAAGATGGCCAAGCAGCGCCGCGAATCGATCGAAATGTACGAAGACGGCGGCCGAACCGAACTGGCCGAAAAGGAAAAGGCCGAGCTGGCGGTGATCGAGGAATTCCTTCCCCAGCAGATGAGCGAGGATGAAACGCGCGCCGCGATCGCGCAGATCAAGGCCGACCTCGGCGCGGAGGGGATGAAGGACATGGGCCGCGTGATGGGGGAACTCAAAGCCCGCCACGGCGCTACTCTCGACATGAGCAAGGCCAGCGGGCTGGTAAAGGAAGCGCTGTCATGAACCGATTGTTTCTCGCCCTTCCGCTGGCGGCGGCGCTTTCCGCTTGCGGCAGCGCGGACGAACCGCCCACCGACCTTGAAACCGCGCGCAGCGACGGCGAGGCGCAGGCGTTGGCGCGCAATATCGAAGCGGGCGATTTCCTCGACCTTGCGCTTGGCCCCAAGATCGCCGGGCCGCAGGGCGAGGAAGTGGAAAGCGCGCTTTCGAACGCGGAAGGCAATTTCGCCGACATGCGCAGCTTCGTCGCCTGCCCCGCTGCAATGGCAGTGTGCGATCCGCAGACCGCGCCGGAGGGGACCATCTATACCTATGTCCACGTCGTATTCCCCGGCGAGGACAACGAAGCGGGCACCGGCAGCGGCGAAGCCAACGATTCGTCCGATGTCGAACGTGCCACGTCCTTCCGCATGACGCAGCCGGCGACCGGTTTCACTGGCGCGGCTGGCTATTCCAAGGATGAAGCGCTGGCCGCGATCGGCATGAAAGCGGACGTCCTCATCACCTGCGACGAAGGCGCGCTGGTATGGACGGTCAGCGCAGGCGACGGCGGCGACCAGTGGGAACAGGCCGAACCGCTGACCTTCTGGTGGCAATCGACCGTGCCGCCCGCGGGGCCCGCACCGGCCTATTCCATTCTCGCCAATTACACCCCCGCGACCGGCAGCGGTCCCTATCCCGCTGCGGCACCCGACGCAGTCAACGCCTGCCTGGCGCCATCACTCGACGGATCAGAGGATTGATCGCTTGACCAGACTGAAGAATTTCGCGGTACCGGTGGCATGCATGGTGCTGGCGGCTTGCGGGTCAAGCGAGCCCGAGCCCGTGCCGACCCCCACGCCCACCGTAGCCGCGCCGCGCACGCTGATCGGTGCCGATCTCGACCTGTCGACGCTGGGCGCGCGCATCGTCGGCCCCCAGGGGGCGGAGATTGAAACCGCTCTCAGCAACGGCATCCGCCAGGTGGGCACGCTGGTGAGCTATGTCGCGTGTCCGGAAGGTATCGAGACCTGCAACCCCGGCGAATTGCCGGACGACACGGTCTATACCTATGTCCACAAGGTCACTCTGGCCGAGATCGACGACATCGGCGCGGAAGAGGCCATCGATGCGCCTGCCACCGGCGAGGCCCCTCCGACGCTGTTCCGCACGACGCGAAAGGTGAGCGGGTTCACCCAGTCGGTCGGTTATTCGACCGCCGAGGCCGAAGCCGCGCTGGGCGATCCCGACGCGATTTCGATTATCAACGACAATGGCAATCTGATCTGGCGCGTCGCCCGCGGCCCCGGCTGGCAACCCGGCGGCACGGTCACTCTGTGGTGGCGTTCGACCATGGCACCGCAAGGGCCGGCAGAGGCCTATCTGCTGGAAATGGATGGCGAACAGATCGCTGCCACCGGCCCCTTCCCGCCCGAAGAGAAGCCTGTGGAGGGTTCGGCCGCGCGCTAGCGGTATACGCCGGGCTGCAGTAGGATAGCGCCTTCATGGCCCTGTCACCCCAATGGTTAGACGAATTGCGCATGCGGACCACGCTGTCCGCGGTGATCGGTCGCACCCTGCGGCTGACCAAGGCCGGGCGCGAATTCAAGGCCTGCTGCCCGTTCCACAACGAAAAGACGCCGAGCTTCTACGTCAATGACGAGAAGGGCTTCTACCACTGCTTCGGCTGCGAAGCGCATGGCGATGCGATCCGCTGGCTGACCGACCAGCGAGGCCTCCCGTTTATGGACGCGGTGAAGGAGCTGGCGGCCGAAGCGGGCATGGAAGTCCCCGCCCCCGATCCGCGCGCCGCCCAGCGCGCGGAAAAGCGCGCCAGCCTGCACGATGTGACCGCCGCGGCGCAGGCCTGGTTCGAAGGCAATCTGCGCGGTGCCGACGGGTCGCAGCCACGTGCCTATCTGTCCCGCCGCGGATTTTCGGACGCGACGATCCGCGAATTCGGCTTCGGCTACGCCCCGGGCGACCGGCAGGCGCTCAAACGCGCGCTTGAACAGTTCGATGAGGCCATGCTGAGCGAAGCCGGCATGCGGATCGAGGTCGAGGGCAAGGATCCCTACGACCGCTTCCGCAACCGGCTGATGCTGCCGATCCACGATGCACGCGGCCGGGTCATTGCCTTTGGCGGCCGCATTCTCGACAGTGAGGCCAACCCCAGCGCCCCGAAATATCTCAACAGTCCCGACACGCCGTTGTTCGACAAGGGCCGCACGCTCTACAATCTGCACCGCGCCGCCCCCGCCGCGCGGCAAAGCGGGCGGATGATCGTGGTCGAGGGCTATATGGATGCGATCGCGCTGGCCAATGCGGGCATCCGCGAGGCGGTCGCCCCGCTGGGGACCGCACTGACCGAAAACCAGATCGAATTGCTGTGGCGGCAGGTCGAGCGGCCGATCCTGTGTTTCGATGGCGACAATGCCGGACAGCGCGCCGCAATGCGCGCCATAGCGCGGGCGCTGCCCATGCTGCGCCCGGCGCATTCGCTGGCTATCGTGCGCCTGCCCGCGGGGATGGATCCCGATGACCTGATCAAGGACAAGGGCCCCGAGGCGATGGAGGCGCTGCTGGCGCAGCCCGACAGCCTGCTCGACACGCTGTGGGAATTCGAACGCGCGGCCTCGCCGCTCAATTCGCCCGAAGACAAGGCCGGGCTGAAGGCGAGGCTGCTCGACCATGTCGACAGCATCCAGCACCCCGATATCCGCGCGCTGTACAAGCGGGAATTGCTCGAACACTTTTCCGCCTTCGCCTTTCCGCCGCGCCACCCGCGCGAAGTGCGGCCGCGGGGGGACTGGAAGAAGTCCGGCTTCAAGCCGGCAGCCCCGACGCTTGCGCCTGAGGCGCGCGAGCGGCTGATCCGCGCGATGCAGGGCGGTGCACGCGACGCGTTGACCCGGGCGGTGATCGCCGGCCTGGTGCGTTTTCCCGAGCAGATCATGCGCCATGAAGACACGCTTTCGGAACTGGCGCGGCGTGATCCAAATGTCGGCCCCGCCATCGATTCGCTGCTTGAAGCTGCCGAGGCGCTTGATTTGTCCGCGCAATCGACCATATCGCTTGAAACAGGCCTACCCGCCCCACCGGAAAAAACCTTGTTCGCCTTCCTCGATGAAGGCACCGACCCGGATGATGCGCGCGAAGATCTGGCCGAAGCCGTGTCGTTGCTGGTCGAAAGGCCGGCGCTGGAATCCGCCCTTGCGGCGGCTACAGCGCGGTTCGAACGCGATCCTGAAGGCTCCATCGCCGAACAGGCCCGATTGCGCGAGCGGTTGTTGGCCCTTAACGAGCGGTTGAAGCGTTTTGGTCGCAGGAAGGCTGCAGCGGCCGACGAATCGGAATCATGATCCCCACGGGTGCGCGGCCCAAGGGCAAGACAAGACTGGACTGAATTACCTCATGGCCACCAAGTCGAAGACCAAGGACGACGGCGACGCTCCCCTGATCGATCTCAACGAGGCATCGGTCAAGAAGCTTATCACCAAGGCAAAGCGCAAGGGTTACGTCACTTACGACGAGCTCAACGATGCGCTGCCCCAGGGCGAGATGAGTTCGGACCAGATCGAGGATATCCAGTCCGCGCTGTCCGACATGGGCGTGCAGATCGTCGAAAGCGACGAGGAAGCCGAGGCCGCTGCCGAGGAAGCCGACGAAGTCGAAGAACTGGCGGCCAGCGCCAAGAAGGACACCAAGACCGCGGCAAAGCCCGCAGTCAAGAAGGCTGCCACCGGCGAACGCACTGACGATCCGGTGCGCATGTATCTGCGCGAAATGGGCGCGGTCGAGCTGCTGAGCCGCGAGGGCGAAATCGCCATCGCCAAGCGGATCGAGGCGGGCCGGGACATGATGATCATGGGCCTGTGCCAGAGCCCGATCACTTTCCACGCCATCATCCAGTGGTCCGAAGCGCTCAATGCCGAGGAAATGCAGCTGCGCGAGATCCTCGATCTCGATGCCATGCTGTCGAAGGAACCCCCGCCCGAGAAAATGGCGGAGGAAGAGGAAGACGATGACGGCGAGATCTCGGAAGAGACCGCCGGTCCGACCATCCGTGACGACGACGATGACGATTCGGACGAGGAAGGCGAAGACGGCGAGGAAGGTTCGTCAAAGCGCGACGACGAAGAGGAAGAGGACAACACCATGTCCCTTGCTCAGATGGAAGCCGCGCTGAAGCCCGACGCGATCGAACGCTTTGCCCGGATCACCGACTTGTTCGGCAAGTTCGAAAAGCTCCAGAACGAGCGCGTCGATCTGATGGCCCGCGGCGAGACCTTCACCGCGGCCAAGGAAAAGAAGTACGAGGCGCTGTCGGAGCAGCTGACCGCCGAGGTCGAAAGCGTGCAGTTCCACGCGACCAAGATCGAATTCCTGGTCGACAATCTCTATGCCTTCAACCGCCGGCTGACCGCGCTGGGCGGCCAGATGCTGCGTCTGGCTGAGCGTCACAAGGTCAAGCGGGTCGATTTCCTCGATGCCTATATCGGCAATGAGCTCGACGATGCGTGGCTCAAGGAGCGCGCCAAGAAGGACAAGAAGTGGGCGGCCTTCGCCGAGAAGGAAGCCGACGCGGTCGAGCGTATCCGGACCGAGATTTCCGATATCGCCAGCCAGACCGGCATGGCGCTGGAAGAATTCCGGCGCATCGTGACCAAGGTCCAGAAGGGTGAACGCGAAGCGCGGATCGCCAAGCGCGAAATGGTCGAGGCGAACCTGCGTCTCGTGATCTCGATCGCCAAGAAATACACCAACCGCGGCCTGCAGTTCCTCGACCTGATCCAGGAAGGCAACATCGGCCTGATGAAGGCGGTCGACAAATTCGAATACCGCCGCGGCTACAAGTTCAGCACCTATGCCACCTGGTGGATCCGTCAGGCGATCACCCGCTCGATTGCCGACCAGGCGCGTACGATCCGAATTCCGGTGCACATGATCGAAACGATCAACAAGCTGGTGCGCTGCAGCCGCCAGTTCCTGCACGATCAGGGCCGCGAACCGACACCCGAAGAGATGGCCGAGAAACTCTCGATGCCGCTCGAGAAGGTGCGCAAGGTGATGAAGATCGCCAAGGAACCGATCAGCCTCGAGACGCCGATCGGCGACGAGGAAGATTCGCATCTCGGCGATTTCATCGAGGACAAGAACGCGATCATCCCCGTCGATGCAGCGATTCAGGCGAACCTCAAGGAAACCGTGACCCGGGTTCTGGCCAGCCTGACCCCGCGCGAAGAACGTGTGCTGCGCATGCGGTTCGGTATCGGCATGAACACCGATCATACGCTCGAGGAGGTCGGCCAGCAGTTCTCGGTTACCCGTGAACGTATCCGGCAGATCGAGGCGAAGGCGCTCCGCAAACTGAAGCACCCGAGCCGCAGCCGCAAGATGCGCTCGTTCCTTGACCAGTAAGCACACGCGCGGCCAGCGGCTGCGCGTGTGCCTCATAGTGCCCCGAACAAATATTTCCGACAGGCGGGAACCGCATGGCGCCCTATGCTTTCAGGCGCAATGAGGGGAAAAACAAATGGGGCCACGGTCGGGGGATCGACCGGCGCTCGAAAGATGCCGATGTCGGACGGGTCCATTGATTTCAGGCGGGTGCTCGAGCACTCCCCCAACCCCTATCTGCTGCTCGATGCCGAGTTGCACATTAGCTGGGCCAATCATGCGTATCTCGCAGCCGTAGGCCGCGAATTGGACGATATTGCGGGCAGCCACGTGTTCGACGCCTTTCCCGGCGCGGGCGAAAGCCATCATCTTATCGAATCCTCTTTCGAGCGCGTGCTCGAGACGGGCGAACCTGACGAGATCGCCCACCTCAAATACGATATTCCCAACGCCTCGGGCGGTATGGACGCGCACATCTGGAGCACGACCCAGGTGCCGATCCTCGACGACAGCGGGGCGGTCCGATACATCCTCCAGCACCCGGTTCAGATCACCAAGATCGAGCAGCGCGACACGGCGAGTGTGGTCCGCCGCGCCGAAGCGGTCGAACAGCGTTGGCGCGGCGCAACGAAGGAGCTCGAGCGATTGCGCGCCTTGCTGGAACAAGCGCCCGGCTTCGTCGCCGTGCTCGCCGGGCCGGAACATCGTTTCGTCATGTCGAATGCAGCCTATCGCCGGCTGATCGGCGAGCGCGACCTCGACGGAAAGAGCGTGGCAGAAGCCCTGCCCGAGATCGCCGAACAGGGCTTCGTTGACATTCTCGACAAGGTCATGGAGACCGGCGAACCCTATTTCGGGCGCCGGGAAAAGGTCATGCTCAAAAGCGGCGAGCATGACGAGTTGCGCGAACGGCATCTTGAATTCATTTTCCAGCCCATCAGCGGCCCGGATCGCTTCGACGGGGTTCTGGTCCAAGGGTATGACGTGACCGAGGAAGTGCTGGCTGAAGACAGCCAGCGCATCCTGATCAACGAACTCAACCACCGCGTGAAGAACACGCTGGCCGTCGTCCAGGGGCTGGCCCAGCAGTCGTTCAAAGGGGACAAGCAGAACCCCCAACTCGATATCTTTGTCGAGCGGCTCGCCGCGCTGGCCAGTGCGCACAGCCTGCTGACCGAGCGGCGCTGGGAATCTGCCGACCTCAGAACAATCGTGCGCGGCGCGCTCGAGGCGACGGCCGGGACCCAGCAATCGCGCTACACGCTCGACGGACCAGACATCAGGCTGGAACCGCAACCCGCCGTTGCGCTGTCGATGGTCATCCACGAACTGTCGACCAACGCCGTGAAATACGGTGCCTTTTCCACCGACGCTGGCTCGGTCGACATTCAATGGTCGTTCGAAGCCGGCGAAGATGGCGGCACGCTGATCCTCGACTGGCGTGAAAGCGGCGGTCCTTCAGTCGCCACGCCGGATCGCACGGGTTTCGGTTCGCGACTCATCCAGCGCGGGCTGGGAACACCGGGTAGCCAGACGACGATCGAATATCTGGCGGACGGGCTGCATTGCCGGCTCGAGGGCAAACTATGCCTCTGAGTGGCAAACGGATCCTCGTCGTCGAAGACGAACCCATCATCGCGTTTGCGCTCGAGGACATGCTGATCGAGGACGGCGCCGATGTGGTCGCCGTCGGTTCACTCGAGGAAGGTCTCGACCAGGCCGAAGCAGGGGTGTTCGATTTCGCCATTCTCGATATCAACCTGCATGGCGAGAAAAGCTACCCGATCGCCTTCCGGCTGAGGAGCAAGGGCGTACGATTCGTCTTCGCCAGCGGCTATGGCGATGCCGAACATCCCGAAGAACTGGCGCATGTCACCACGCTGACGAAACCCTATGTCCTCGCCGACATCCGCAATATCGCGGTGGGCGGCTGACGGGCCGGAGCTGAGCGTGGGCAAACCGCCACAAGGAGGTGGCGAGCGGCACCGGAAACGACTATGGGCTGCGCATGCGTATTGCCATTGCTTCCGACCACGCCGCTTTCGATCTGAAAGCCGATTTGCGCGACTGGTTGATCGAACAGGGTCACGAGGTCGCCGATCTCGGCCCGGATACCGCCGACAGCGTCGATTACCCCGACTACGGGTACAAGCTGGCCGCGGTTGTCGCCGATGGGACCGCAGATCGCGGCATTGCCCTGTGCGGCAGCGGGCTTGGCATCTCGATGAGCATCAATCGCCATCCCGCCATCCGCTGCGCGCTGGTTTCCGAACCGTTGTCCGCTTCGCTGGCGCGGGAACACAACGATGCCAACTGCATCGCGATGGGCGCCCGCCTCGTCGGCAGCGACATGGCCAAGGCGTGCCTGTCCGCCTTCCTCGAAACCGATTTCGCCGGCGGCCGCCACCAGCGCCGCATCGACAAGCTATCCAACCCGGACATCTGATCTATGGCTACCCAGGCACAAGACACCGCGCGCGACCCCATGGACCGCTTCTGGCACGATACGCTGGCGGAAGCAGACCCCGAGATCCACAATGCGATCCGCAATGAACTGGCGCGTCAGCAGGACAAGATCGAGCTGATCGCCAGCGAGAATATCGCCTCCAACGCGGTTCTCGAAGCCACGGGCAGCGTGTTCACCAACAAATATGCCGAAGGCTATCCGGGCAAGCGCTATTACGGCGGCTGCGATTATGCCGACGTCATCGAAACGCTGGCGATCGAGCGCGCGAAGCAGTTGTTCGGGTGCAATTTCGCCAACGTCCAGCCCAATTCGGGCAGCCAGATGAACCAGGCGGTTTTCCTCGCGCTGCTGCAGCCGGGCGATACCTTCATGGGTCTCGACCTCAATTCGGGTGGTCACCTCACGCATGGATCGCCGGTCAACATGAGCGGCAAGTGGTTCAACCCCGTCAGCTACGGCGTGCGCCAGGATAACGAGCTGATCGACATGGACGAAGTGATGGCGCTGGCGAAGGAGCACAAGCCCAAGCTCATTATCGCCGGTGGCACCGCCTATTCGCGTAGCTGGGACTGGAAAGCCTTCCGCAAGGTGGCCGACGAGGTCGGGGCCTACCTGATGGTCGACATGAGCCACATCTCCGGGCTCGTCGCGGGCGGCGCGCATGCCAACCCCTTCCCCCATGCCCATGTCGTCACCAGCACCACTCACAAATCCCTCCGCGGGCCGCGTTCGGGCGTGATCCTGTGGAACGACGAGGAACTCACCAAGCCGTTCAACATGGCGGTTTTCCCGGGCATGCAGGGCGGCCCGCTGATGCATGTCGTGGCTGCCAAGGCAGTCGCCTTCGGCGAAGCGCTTCGCCCGGACTTCAAGGATTACGCCGCGCGCGTGGTCGAAAATGCCCGCGCTCTGGCCGAAGCCATCGAAGCCAATGGCCTGCGCGTCGTGTCGGGCGGGACGGACAACCATTCGATGCTGGTCGATCTTACGGCCAAGGACGTGACCGGTAAGGCCGCCGAAACCGGTCTCGATCGCGCATGGCTGACCTGTAACAAGAACGGCATTCCCTACGACACGCGCAGCCCCTTTGTGACCAGCGGTATCCGCCTCGGCACACCGGCAGGGACCACGCGGGGTTTCGGCCCTGAGGAATTCCGGACGATCGGCGCGCTGATCTGCGAGGTGGTGGACGGAATGTCGCGCAATGGCCCCGAAGGCGATGGGCAGGTGGAAGACAAGGTGCGCGGCAAGGTGGCCGAATTGTGCGCTGCCTTCCCCGTCTATCCCGGCCGCTGAGGAGAAAAGCGATGGACGACCAGAATCCCAAGCACCAAGATCACGAACTGCTTTCCGACGCGAAGCACGAAGTGAAGGGCATGGCGAGCAAGGGCCTCGACCACCCTTCGACGAAACCCGTGCTGACCGGTGCTGCCGTGGGCGCAATCGCAGGGGGCCTGCTGCCCGTCGTGACCTGGCCGATCGGGCTCGTCGCGGGCGCGGGATACATGCTCTACAAGCGTCTCCGACCGTAAATGCGGTGCCCTTTCTGCGCGCATGACGACAGCCAGGTGAAGGACAGTCGTCCGACCGAGGATTCGACCTCGATCCGGCGGCGCCGGCAATGTTCGAGCTGCGGCGCGCGCTTTACCACGTTCGAACGGGTCCAGCTGCGCGAAGTCACCGTGGTCAAGTCGGGCGACCGCCGCCAGCCCTTCGAACGCAGCAAGCTCGAACAGTCGATCGCGCTCGCCTGCCGCAAGCGCGATGTCCCGCAGGAACGCATCGACCAGCTGGTCAGCGGGATCCAGCGCCAAGTCGAAACCGCGGGCGAGGCCGAAATAGCCTCGCAGCGTATCGGCGAAATGGTCATGGACGGGCTCCGCGGGCTCGACAGCGTCGCCTATATCCGCTTCGCCTCGGTCTATCGCGACTTCAGCGAAGCGCGGGATTTCGAAGAGTTTGCCAGTACGGTGCAGGAAGCGGCCGCCCATGAGCGCGGCTGACACGCACAAACCCGTCGTCGTGCTGGTGCGCCCGCAGCTGGGCGAGAACATCGGCAAGGCAGCCCGCGCGATGCTCAATTTCGGGCTGACCGAGATGCGACTGGTCGAACCGCGCGATGGCTGGCCCAACCCTTCGGCGGGTCCGGCAGCGGCCGGGGCCGATGTCGTGCTCGACCGGGCACAGGTCTTTGCGACCACTGCGGAGGCGGTGGCCGATTGCGCGCATGTCTACGCCACCACGGTGCGCAAGCGCGGAGTGACCAAGCCGGTCGTCACGCCCGAGGAAGCAAGCCAGGAAATGGCCGCCGCACAGGGACGCAGTGCAATCCTGTTCGGACCAGAACGCTCGGGCCTGGAAACCGAGGACGTCGCGCTTGCGCGGGCGATCCTGACGGTGCCGATCAATCCGGAATTCGGATCGCTCAATCTGGCGCAGGCGGTAATCCTGTGCGCGTATGAATGGTCGAAGCACGAGCAACTGGTGCAGCCCACGCAGGAAGAGCTGCTCCCCCCTGCACCGCAGGAAGAGCTCGACGGGCTGATCGCGCATCTGGAAACCATGCTCGAACCCAAGGGCTATTTCCTGCCCGCGGCGCGCGCGGAAGCCACCCGGCGGACCTTGCGCGGGGTGCTTACCAAGCCCGGCTGGAACCACCTCGAGGTGCGGACGCTGCGCGGCGTCCTGTCGTCGCTGGGGCGCGGACCTAAGCCCTGATCCGGTCCCATTCGGCCAGTTCGTAGTCGATCGACGTCTCGACCAGCATTTCCCAGATCTGCGCAATCGGCTCTGCCGGCAGCGAGCGGTCCTGCGCGTCGCGGCGCGCATTGTCGATGACCGCGCGCTTGCGTGCTTCGTCGCGTACGATCGCCCGATCGGGCTTGATCCGCGCGGCCGCCCGCATGTAGCCGAACCGCCGGTCGAGCAATTCCATCAGCTCGCGGTCGGTGGCATCGACGCCGGCGCGTACATCACGCATGTCGGCGCAGTTTTCAGGCAGCTTGAAATCGTCGTTCATGGCAATGCGCCCTGCCCCGCCTGCCGGTGCTTGTCGAGCGCCTATCTTCGTGCTTGACGAACCGCGCCCGATATTGCTACTAGCGCGCCTTCGCGAATTGGCTCCGCACCCCGGTGAAGCGGTAGCCGCGTCGAACTCCTGAGCGTGTCGAAGGAACGACGGTGCGATGCCGGGTTGAATGGCCGTCAACGGGATGGCCCAGCAAATTGAAGGAAAGATCTATGACGAAGCGCACCCGCGCCAAGTACAAGCTCGACCGCCGGATGGGTGAAAACATCTGGGGTCGCCCGAACAGCCCCGTCAACAAGCGTTCCTACGGTCCGGGCCAGCACGGCCAGCGCCGCAAGAGCAAGACGAGCGACTTCGGTCTCCAGCTGCGTGCCAAGCAGAAGCTCAAGGGCTATTACGGCGACGTGACCGAGAAGCAGTTCAAGCGCACCTACATGGAAGCGTCGCGGATCAAGGGCGACACCGGTCAGAACCTGATCGGCCTGCTCGAACAGCGCCTCGACATGGTCGTTTATCGCGCCAAGTTCGCACCGACCATCTTCGCTGCGCGCCAGATCGTGAGCCACGGCCATATCTATCTCAACGGTGTGAAGACCAACGTCGCCTCGGCGCGCGTCAAGGTCGGCGACGTCGTTTCGCTGGGCAAGAAGGCGCAGGAAATGGCGCTGGTCATCGAAGCGCAGAGCCTGCCCGAGCGTGACATTCCCGACTACGTCAGCCCCGATGGCAACGACAAGGTGACCTTCACCCGCGTGCCCAAGCTCGACGAAGTGCCCTACCCGGTCACGATGGAACCGAACCTCGTGGTCGAGTTCTACTCGCGCTAAGCCCAAGCGGCAGCGACACAGCAAAAGGGCGGTCCCTCACGGGGCCGCCTTTTTTCTTGTCCGGTCAGTATCGGCTGGCAAACCGAAGCGACAGCCACACCATGACGAGGATCGTCAGCGTGATCAGGCCGCCCCAGAACCAGTAGGGCAGGAACAAAGCGTCGGCGATGAGGCCGGTGTCGGATCGCGCGGACATGCCGCCGACCGTGCCGCCCGGGCTGAACAAATAGCCAAGGTCCTGATAGACGCTCACCACGCCTTGTACCCCGAGGAATTCCGCCGTGATCCGCTGCCATTTGGCACTGCCGCGCAACGCGATGTACCCGGCTGCTGCAGCGAACAGCGGAAGCACCACCCATCCGGCGACCGAGCGCACCCACACCGCCGTCGAGATCGCGAGCGCCGATGCGAGAACCAGCAGCGCCAGCTGCGTGGCCCGCCGCGAGCGCGATGCGACGATCAACAGGCAGCCCGCGACACTGGGACCCAGCAGCCCTGCCGCCGCGATGGCCGCCTGCCCGAGGCGGCTGATGCTGCCGGAGAACTCGGCAAAACCCGAGCCATTGGCGAAGATCACGAGGCGATGGAATTCAGCGCCGAGCGCAATCGCGCTCAGCCCGTGCGCCATTTCGTGAAACCAGGTGGCCAACAACGTGAACGGCATCAGCGCAAGCGTTCCGAAGCCGGTCTGCCCAGCGAGGATCGTCAGCCCGGCGAAGGCGAGAATATAGCTCTGTTCGCGCGGCATTGCCTTGCGATTGGGGGAAAGCCCCCATCTCGCGGGAGCAGCGGAACCGGCGCGGCCTTTTCTCATACCGGCACGGTATCGCCGGTTCGTCTCACTGCAAGTAGTCGCGGCGGAAATCGCGCGCGAACTGGGCGAACCGCGCTTCCGCGATCGCATCGCGCATCGCCTGCATCAGCTGCTGGTAAAAGGCGATGTTGTGCTCGGTCATCAGCATCGCGCCGAGGATTTCCTGCGATTTCACCAGATGGTGCAGGTAAGCGCGCGAGTAGGTCCCGCAGGTATCGCAGGTGCAGCGGCTGTCGAGCGGTTCCTCGTCTTCGGCAAAACGCGCATTGCGCAGGTTGACCGGCCCGTTCCAGGTAAACGCCTGTCCGTTGCGCCCGGACCGGCTGGGCAGCACGCAGTCGAACATGTCCACCCCGCGCTCCACCGCACCGACGAGGTCGTCGGGCTTGCCGACCCCCATCAGATAGCGGGGCCGGTCAGCGGGCAATTGGCCGGGTGCGAAGTCAAGTGTGGCGAACATCGCTTCCTGGCCTTCGCCGACCGCCAGCCCGCCTATGGCATAGCCGTCGAAACCGATATCGGTGAGCTTGTCCACGCTTATACGGCGCAATTCCTCGTCCAGCGCGCCCTGCTGGATACCGAACAATGCGGATCGCTGCGCGTGTTCGCCGCCCGCGTCGAACCCATCGCGGCTGCGCCGGGCCCAGCGCATGCTCATTTCCATGCTCGCGGCGATTTCGTCGCGCGGCCGATCGGCGCGCGGGCATTCGTCGAACGCCATCACGATGTCGCTGCCCAGCATGCGCTGGATTTCCATGCTGCGCTCGGGCGTAAGCATGTGCTTGGAACCGTCGATGTGGCTGCGGAACTCGACCCCCTTCTCGGTGAGCTTGCGCAGTTCGGACAGGCTCATCACCTGGTAGCCGCCACTGTCGGTCAGGATGGGCCGTTGCCAGTTCATGAACTTGTGCAGGCCGCCAAGCCTCGCCATCCGCTCGGCGCCGGGTCGCAGCATGAGGTGGTAGGTGTTGCCGAGGATTATGTCGGCTCCTGTCTTGCGGACGGTTTCGGGCTTCATCGCCTTGACTGTCGCTGCAGTCCCGACCGGCATGAAAGCAGGCGTGCGAATGGTGCCGCGCTGCATGGCGATGCGCCCGGTGCGCGCGGCCCCGTCGGTCGCGTCGATGGTGAATGCGAAACGTTCGCTCATGGTCAGAAGCCGTAGATGAGAGTGGCACGGGTCAGCGTGTCGGTGCCTTCCGACCCCGCTGGCGGATTGCTGTCGTACTCAACCTTGTAGGAAAGGCGCGAACGCAGACGGTTGCTCACGCGAAAATCGAGACCGGTCACCAGATTGATCGTGGTGTTCGCGCCATCGAAAATCAACGTTGCCTCGCCTCCCGTTTCCGCCAGTGCCTCGACATCCTGGGTCAGCTTGAGACGGTCCAGCATCTGCCAGTCGAAATCGAGCCCGACGAGTCCCGCGAGCCGATCCGCGCTGGTCCCGTCTGTAAAATCCGTTACCCGGTAGGCAGGGCCTGCCTTGAGTGAGAGCTTGAGCTTCGGATTATCGATAACGCGATAACCGAAACCACCCGACACCGAATAGCGCGAAGAGAAGCCCTGGATCCGGTCGCGTTCGTATTGCGCCAGGCCATAGGCGAAGATGTTCTCGTCGAACTGCCAGCGCGGTTCGTAGGATGCGGCGAACTGTTCGCGGCTGGTCGATCCGTTCTGCCGCTGGTAGTCCGCGCGCAATCTGATCGAATGGGTCCAATCGATGCCCTCGCGATCAAGGCGCAACGCGGCCGCCACTCCGACCGACTCGGTGTTGCCGCTCGACTGGAAAGCCCCCAGTTCGCCCTCGCCGCTCCAGCGGTCGAACATGCCGGCGTTGATCAGCGCGGTTTGCTCCGCCTCGGCCTCGGCCGCGCGGCGCGCAGCCAGGGTGATCTTCCACTGGTCGTTAATCGCATCGATCGTGCTGCGTTCTTCGGGCCATGTGCTGCGCGCGAGACCGATCACCGTGGCGACCTTCCTTTCGTCGCCGCTGGCTATGGCTGCATCGATCATCGCGCGTGCGCCTTCGGGAAGCTCAGCTTGCGCGGCAGTCGCAGCACAACCCAGCAGGGCGGAAAAGATCAACGGGGCGAAGCGCATCGGGTGCGCCTAGCGCCTTGTTTTGCGCCTCGCCACCCTTCAATCGATGGAATATGTCACGCGCGCAGGCGCCATCCCGTGCGGAAAATGAACGCAATAACGGCCACGCAGATCGCCAGGAAACCCAGCGTTATGCCGAAGCTGATCCAGATGTTCACATCGCTCTGGCCATAGAAAGTCCATCGCAGGCCGCTGACCAGGTAGACGATCGGATTGGCCAGCGCGATCGTGTCCCACGGCCTGGGCAGCATATCGATCGAATAGAACGTCCCCCCGAGAAAGGTCAGCGGCGTGAGGAACAGCATCGGGATGATGCCCAGCTTCTCGAAATTATCCGCCCAGATGCCGAGGATGAACCCGAACAGGCTGAAGGCCGCCGCGACGAGCATGATATAGAACACCGCCAGCACAGGGTGCGCGATCGAATAGTCGACGAAAAGGCGCGCGGTGAGCAGGATGATCGCGGCGAGCAGCAGGCTTTTGGTCATTGCCGCACCGACGAACCCCAGCAGCGTCTCCGATACTCCGACAGGCGCGCTGAGCAGTTCGTAGATGGTGCCGGTGAAACGCGGCATGTAGATCCCGAAACTGGAATTGCTGGTGGTTTCGCCCAGCAGGGTGAGCATCAGCAGGCCCGGAATGATGAAGGCGCCGTAATCCACCCCGCCCAGATCAGGCATGCGCCCTCCGATCGCCGCGCCGAAGACGATGAAATATAGCGATGTGGTAAGTACCGGCGCGAGCACCGACTGGAAGGCGGTGCGCAGGAAGCGCATCAGTTCGCGGGTGTAGATCGACCAGGTCGAGCGCCACGAGATCATGCTGCCTTCCCTTCACCGAGCAGCGAAACGAAGATTTCCTCGAGGCTGCTTTCGCGTGTGTCGATGCCGACGTAATCGATGTCCGCGGCAATCAACGCCTTGGTCAGCGCAGCCACTTCGGCCTTGCCCTTCCCCGTTCCGTCGCCGCCGCGGTAGCACAGCACTTCCCCACCCGGTTCGAGTTCTACCGGGAAGCGGGCGATTTCGGGCGGCAAGGCGGCAAGCGGCCTGGCCAGCGTGATATGCGCTTCGGTTCGGCCGAGCCGCGCCATCATCGCATCCTTCTGGTCGACCATCAGCAGTTTGCCGCGATTGATGATGCCGACACGGTCGGCCATCAGCTCGGCTTCCTCGATATAATGCGTGGTGAGAATGATCGTGACACCGCGCTCGCGCATCGTGTCGACGATCGCCCACATTCCCTTGCGCAACTCGACATCGACGCCTGCCGTGGGCTCATCGAGAAACAGCAGGTCCGGCTCATGCGCCAGAGCCTTGGCGATCAGCACCCGGCGCTTCATCCCGCCGGACAAGGCCATGATGCGCTCGTCGCGCTTGTCCCACAGGCTGAGCGACCGCAGGATTTCCTCGATCCGGTCCCGGTCGGGGGCAAGCCCGAACAAGCCGCGCGAATAGCTTACCGCGCGGTGGACGGGTTCGAACATGTCGGTGCTGAGTTCTTGGGGAACCAGGCCGATACGACTGCGCGCGCGGCGCCAGTCGGACGCCAGATCGTGCCCGAAAGCGCGAATGCTTCCCGAAGTTGGGCGCACGAGCCCGCATACTGCACCGATCAGCGTGGTCTTGCCTGCCCCGTTAGGCCCGAGCAAAGCAAAGACCTCGCCCTTGTTGATGGTAAGATCGACATTGTCGAGCGCGGTCAGCCCGCCGGGATAGACCTTCGACAGGCCGGAGAGTTCGAGAATCGGCTCCACATCTCCTAGCTAGCGGCGATCCAGTTGCCGTGGAAGCCCGGAGGGATCAGGTGCGGGATCTCGACCGTCCCGACCACGCCGAGCGTCATCGCGTCGAGGATCTCTAGCGCGCTGGTCCGCCCGTTCCGGTCGATGACATAACCCATCATCCAGCCATCGCCTTCGGCTGCCTCGGGCGTGCGCGGAACGAAAACGAATTCACCGGGAATGCGGCCTTCGCCGAAATCGCGCTGCACCCGTTCGCCGGTGGCAAGGTCGTGGCGATAGAGCGGCATCGGCGCAACGAATTCGAGATCGCCATCGGCGGGCATGCCGATCGCCCACAGGTAGCGATGCGCCTTGGTAAAATAGCGTTCGTCCG
>FUFK010039971.1_pt1 | contig 39725 bp, 56 predicted proteins | sample 1021851 | NCBI WGS metagenome assembly FUFK01 (sample SAMEA51879418, study PRJEB19060) | metagenome
TAGACTTGAAACATGATTAAAAGAAAACTTTTAAAAAATAAATCATATCCTTTAATTAAGGCGATGGTTGAACAGAACACGAACAAAATTTACAAGTCGCGAAATGTCGCACCTGTATACAAAGTGTGGCGAAATGACGCAATGTGGTTTGCCCGAGTTTATGATACTGTTCCAAAATAGATTTAGCAGATAGCCCTTCGGGGCTATCTACTACATCTATCGGTAGGGTAGTCAAGACGAAATGATGCGTGAAAATCGTAGGGCACCCCATGCCTAAAATTTGGTGCGACAATATGCCACACGCGANATAGTGTCGCATAAATNCGACTNTTTTNTATATAACAATATGACTAGGTTGTTTACATTTGTTTACANTTCTTAAGTATACTTCTTGATTTCAATTTGAGATACTAACCCTACTTTAAACAACTATTTCAAAGTTATTAACTTTGATAATAAAGGTCGATTTGAGCATTTTGGTCGCACCCTCAAAAAAGTTCTTGACTTTGAAATTGGTTGTGAGATAATGGATTTAGATTGTGAGGGAATGATTATGAAATCAAGTATGGCTACTATTGGTCGTGGGTATTTACCAATTGGAAAATCACCCATTTTCAATGGTCAAAAAGATCGCTATGAAAGTGCTGAAAAATCGTATTTTCAAGGCTATGTCTTTAAATCTGAAAAACAAAGACTTTCAGATGGTGGTCGCGTGTCTTTACTTCGTAAAGCACAAGCACACCCCGACTACGAAAAATTTATGAAATTAGCATCTAGCCGATAATCTCGGCTAATGCGACAGAATGTGCCATTGATTTTTAAAATCATGGTGCTACAATTAACTTATTAAATCGTGAGGTAAATATGGAAAAATATACACTTGAGTTCAATCAAGATCAGATTGAATACTTATACGATATCCTTACTGCTGAGGCTCATTACAGAAAGCCTAGCGAGGATAACTACGACATATCTGACGAAGATTTTTACAATCTAGAGCAGAAAGTATGGCTAAAATCTTTATCATACAAAAAGTATGCAGAGGGGAATTTTTAATATGGCACTAACTAAAAAACAATTTATAGAATTTGCTGACTTGATAGCAAAACACAATCCTACAAAAGCTATGGTAGATGATATCGTATATATNATGGCAAGTAGTAATAACAGATTTGATAAGCATAGATTTGCTGATCGAATAAACTCACAATCTAACAAACGACTAAACGACTTAGATATTACCGATCTACAAAAAGCATGGGTTAATGGTAATATTTGTAATAATGGCTATAGGAGGTAAACATGGCAAAAACTGTATATGTGGCACGATCTAATTATTTAGATGTGCCTAAGGTCTTTGGCAATGTCAAAGCACTATATGACTTCGCTATTGCACACGCAAATAGTGAAACACCAACTTTGGATAGGCAAGGCAAAGCATATCCAAGCACCTATTCACGATTTAATACTCAGCTGAAAAAACAAGGATTTACAGTATTATATACTGATAATTCATTATCAGCTGACAATTCTGTTAAAGTCGATACAACAACTATTAATGGTGGTTGATATGTTGAAGATCGACTTCAACAAAGTTATGACTGCGACAAAGTGGACAATTTACTTTGTCGTGGTCTTGTGTATACTAGTTTTAATAATGAAATGAAAGTGAGGTTATTATGACATTATTAAATTACTTACGAACTACAAACGCACACAATGTAAATGACTCTCTATACAATGTATGGAAGTTTTACAGAAATGGTTTTGATACTCAAGACTATTTGCGAGAGTATGACATATCAGAAAACGATATGTATTGGAGTGTCAAACACAATCTTGATACTATTAGAATAGCAATAGCTACTAATGATAGCCCCAATAACTACGACTTATCGCAACATGGTAGCGAACTATCCCGAACTGTATTTAATAGCAGATTATACAGAGCATTTGCGAATATGGTTGACATAGTTCAAGACGAGTATATCGAGTGCAATGATTGTGGTGAAATAGAGCTACGCGATCATTCTATATATGTCGCAGGATATGACAACTATGTAGGCTCTTGTTGTAGCGATAATTACAGATACCATGAAAACCATGACGAATACTACCACGAAGATGACTACCCATATGACGAGGATAGTGATGACGGATATTACAGAGGTGTATATGGCTACGACTATGATGTGACAGAACAACTCAGCCCTATATATCATGGCAACGAGAAGCGACTAATGGCAACTGAAATCGAAGTCGAAAGACGCAATAATTGTTCTGAAGATATTGCAGAAGATGTCAGTCAAACTCTGAGAGGATTTGCATTGTGCAAACATGACGGATCACTCAACAATGGTTTTGAAATAGTCACAGCACCAGCCACTATTACAGCACTCAAAGAGGGTTGGAATAAATTCTGTGAAGCCAACTATGCAGATCAGCTATCATCATGGCATACAGGAACTTGTGGTATGCATATTCATGTAGATCGTAAATCATTGACACCACTTGAGATTGGCAAACTATTAGTATTTGTCAATGGTCAAAGAAATTCTAAATTTATGGAAGCTATTGCAGGTCGCGATTCTCAGCAATGGTCAGCCAAGAAATACAAAGGTATCAAAGACGCACTACAAAGATCAGATAAGTATGAAGCATTGGCAACGCACAAACCACGCACCATTGAGTTCAGAGTATTCAAAGGTAATATTGGTAAGCAAGGTATCATGCGAAACATTGAATTTGTAGACGCACTATGCAACTTTGTAAGAACTGTTGGTATGGATAAAGATACCGACACAGTAAATAGGTTATCATATACCAAATTCATTGAGTATATGAATACATCTGAGAATAAGGGTTCATATCCTTACCTATTCTCATGGCTAGTTCGCAAGGGCTACAACAAGGGTAGAACTAAAAACATACAGAACGAAAGTGAGGAAAGCTAATGTGTTTAATTATTAAATCCGACAATGCTAGTGAGTTAAAACAAAACTTACTAACATCAGCATACCACAACAATTCAGATGGATTTGGTGGTATGTTTCTTGCTGACGGCAAGATACAAACATTTAAACATCTGCCTAAAACTGAAGCAGATGTTGTATCTCTATGGGATAAATACAAAGATATGAAAATCCCAATGGGATTGCATTTCAGATTCACCACTAATGGTGGCACTAACAAATCAAACTGTCACCCATTTGAAGTGTTGAATATGAAGCAACATAACAGATCGATATGGGTTATGCATAACGGTCCTCAATTACCTACACCTATGATTGATGTAGACAAATCAGATACACACCAATATGTGAAGTGGGTATTACGACCAATGTTAGCACACAATCCCGAACTGTTATACAATTCGGATTGGAGAGATATGATCGAAGAATCTATCGGCTCTGATAAGCTGTTGTTTCTTGACGGAAGCAATGGTAAGTTCACAATCATCAACGAAGATCATGGTGAAACAATGGACAATATGTGGCTATCAAATACATACTCAATACANCGTGGTATGGGTAGCGATTATGATGTCAAGACTGACACCATATCTACNCAACCAAAAGCAATCACCTCATACAATNAAGGGTGGTTTNGTGGATACAATGGTNTAGACTATACATATGATGACAACACATATGACTATGNTAAATGGANTAGCAAAGCAAACGCGAAAAAATCTGTTGATCTATGTGATGACAACACACCATACAATCTATCTGATTTGGTTGGCTTATCTTCAGCTGATATATCAGAGGTCGTATACCACAACCCACAAGGCACATCAAATCTACTAAACGATTTGGTCAATGCTGATGAGGGCGATATGTATGACGCACTTGACGACTTAATCGAAACACGATCAAACAAAGGGGGCACGAAAAATGACTAGCACACCAATAAAACTAAAGCCTACACCATACGGCTCAATACACATTGTAGCATATAGACCCGAATATCATGCCAATAAGAATGGTGAGTATGAGAATTGGGTAGACAGTAGACAAACATTGCAAATGGTTAGACGCAAAAGCACATGGGTATTGTGCACCAACAGAGCAAGACGAATAGCTTCTGCAACTGACACCCATACCCATGACGGACACCACTACCATGATCTAATCATAGAGAATAGAAATACAAATGGTAATGGATACATGAAAGAGGTGGAGTTCATTGTAGTCAAAGTTAAACCTGCGATTGCTGACGGAGTTCATCATTTCGAAGTGGTAGACTCTAGTAGTTCAGCTCTTGAGCTAGTTAGAAAATACAATACTAGGATATCGTATTCAAATACACGCACCAATATATATGATACTACATACATGATTGCTATGCGTGGTATAAAGATAACAAGAACAGAGTGGTTAGCAAATGCATTGGCTGAAGAAAAACATCATGCAACCATGCGTAAGATATTTAAAATGCCTAATGTATGGAGATCATATCCGAACCTATATCCTGTAGCGAAAGAAAAGATCCCACACTTTGAGAGTGGTGGAAGTGTATTGAGTGAACAATCTGTTCCCGAAACTTCAATACCATTTCCTAGTCCAAATGATTTGCAACTAGCAAGAAGATTAACCTATGTTAATTATCAAATTGGCTATGGTAGTATTAGACCTACATTTGACAGTCCAAATGTCAATTCGTTTAAAGATCATGGCTATCAACAGTTAGCATAGGATTTCCTCACGCAGATATGCGACATATCTCCGACATAAACACGAGGGTTGGCAGAAATGATAGTGCTACACCTACCCATATACTATATAAATATATTATATTATATTTTAAATCGTATATTAGAGGGGTGTAAGGGTCAGATCTGTTAATTTAAAGACCCTCGGATTTATAGCGAGAATATGTCGTGTATACTCGAATATAGTGGTGGCAGATTGGTTATGCAGAGGACTGCAAATCCTTTTAAGTGAGTTCGATTCTCACCCACTATTCCAATGCGACACAATGGCAACTTGACTTTAACAATTAATAAACTATAATATAAAATAGAAAGGAAAAACAAATGGGCAAAGTAAAAGCATGGCTGATGGAACTAGAAGAAAGACGACACGAAGAAAACCTCGAGGACTATGAAGCAAAAATGCTCGAGCAACTAGACGAGGATAGAAAAGCATACGAAGAAGCTGAAGCAAGAATGTGGTGGGAACACGAGGGCAATCTTGTAAGAGAGAGGAGTAATGATGACTAACTTAATATTATTATTAATGATGATAACTATGGCTTGTGTAGGATATGCGTCAGCATATAAGATAATGCACAAAGAGATTGTAGCAAGAGATATACAACTACACATGGCATACACTTACATAGGAGATAAACTAAATGAACGAGGTGGAAAGAAAACAATACGAAGAACTAAAATCTAAATCTATTAACGGAACAATGAGTATTCAACAGGCATTGAAATACTTTGAATTAAAACATAAAGCAAAGGAGACAAAAAACAATGAACCTATTTCATCTAGACAATAGTGCTGTCACTTCAGCACGAATGTTATGCGACAAGCATATTCCAAAAATGTTATTGGAAACTTGTCAGATGTTATCAACTGCTGTAAGAAACCAGATACCTAAGCTAATCCAAGGTGACGCAGTATATAAGAGTGCATATCCTAGACACCCCATGACCATCTGGGTTGGTGATTCCTACAGAAATTTTCTGTGGGCATACGATCATGGTGTCGAAATAAATAAACAATATCAATATCGCTTTGGTAAGATACATAAATCAGAACGCATACTTGACGCAGTAAAATTCTATATAAGTTTTATGCGTGACTCTTATGTAGAACAAAAGAAGATTGACTCTACACCTGTGCCACTATGTATGCCCGATACTTACAAGTGGTGCGATAATCATGTAGATTCGTATCGCGAATATTATTTCCACGACAAACAATACTTTGCTAAGTGGGAAAGGGGAATGAGAAAACCACAATGGTTTAAGAATATGGAGGCAAAACATGGCTGTCAATAGTAGCATTATAAAGATGAGAATGAAAGAACTTCAAGAAGAAGTATCTATATTTAATAACAGAATAAATATGCTGACGCATGAGATAGACGCACTAGATAAAGTGTTGCGTGACTATGCAAAGCAGAAAGTAAAAGAGAAGATAGAACAAAGGGGGGCACATGAAGAAGCAGAAAAAAGAATTGCCAAGAGATAATCTTTCTTTTGCAAAAGGTGTATATGAATTTATGAACGAGCATATATCAAGTAAAGATATGAAAGCCTTTATGATAGAGAGGTTGGCTATCGTATATGATACCTATCCTCAAAAGAAGATAGAAGATCATAAGGCATACTTTAATTGGTTAGGAGTGCACAATGAGGGCTGAAGAAAAAGAGGTATGGGATATTGCCTATTGGAATCCCTCCGACAATGTGACGGATGAAGAACTACAAAGATTCATAGACACAGGGATAGGAACTTCAGAAGAGAATCCAAAGTATTATTCTATCCGACACTTTGTCGAAGCATATAACAAGCAAGACATAAGTGATTTAGGGTGGCTCTATTGTACACCCCGACACAAAGACGGAGTAGAAAATGAGAAGAAAAAATAATAAAATGAAGTGGGTGTGGCACCATATCTACACAAATAATTCGAGAAAATTCGAGAATTTACTTGACAAAGACAAGGATAAATGGTATACAAAACTATGGCAAAAAGTAAAAAACTTCCTAAGTTTGTGACCATAGGTCCTTTTAGGGTGGAACTAATCTGTGCCCCTCACGAAATGATATATGAAATGGGTGAAGCACAAGGTATGTTCGTACAAAAACCACCATACAAAATCTATCTCGATAAAGAAATGATAGAGGAAGGTGGGGCTGATGCATTTAATTTAGTAGTGCATGAGTGTATGCATGTGGCTTTCTATCAATACAATATGAAAGACAAAGACGAAGAACACATAGTTAATTCCTTTGGTAATTTTCTTGCAGAGTTATTCTGTAAGTCAGAGTTAAAGGATTGGCTACGCGAAAATATGAGAGACTAATGAAAACAAACAAGAGACTTATGTTCGTGTATGGCACACTCAAAAAGGGTGAGCGATTGCATGGGCTATTATATAAACAAAAGAGAATAGGAACAGCGACAACTGTCGATAGTAATTTTACTATCAAAGATTTTCTAAATAGTTATCCAATAACATTTAGACACTTCGATAAAAAAGTATGTCGCTACAAAGTAAAGGGGGAGCTTTATGAAATAAAAGATGACTTTGTCTACGACTCCGTGAGAGCTATGGAATTGAACGCAGGATATGAGTTAGTAAATACTATAGTTCAAACAGAAGATGGGCAAGAGTATATAGCAGAGATGTTTATTGTAGAGGATACACCAGCTAAGGCTGGGAGTTCAGCCGTTCTATCAAATAAACGCGTAATAACAACAGACAATGTCAAAGAATGGAGTACTAAAATTGTTTGATAGAGTTTGTGATTTTATAACAACCCTGTTTATTTTTGTTGGGTTGTATGGTATATTAATTTTGTTTGCTGTAAGTATATTAGCAAACTTATTTAGTTAGGAGTAAACATGGGCAGAAAAACATATTCAATGTCAAAGAAATATGTGACAGGTGACGATCAATTACTAGACGAAACTATTGATTTGTATGATGATAGTTTTGATGTGGAAGAGTTTGAAAACGATCCACAGTTTGACCCGAATGACCACGAATATTTACAGGAGATAAGCAATGACGAAGCCGAAGGGCAACCTTTACCGTTGGACAGATATTTCAGTCGCTTTGGAAAAGGTTCTAAAAGAAATAGATAACCCTAGCACAGAGGAAGCACCCAAGTTTTTAATAAAACATGAGCGACCTTTCAGTTTGCGTATGCGTATGTATCAGTATATAAAAGCATATCGTGAGTTGGCAGAACAGAAGGGGGAGGGCGACCCATATAAGTATGACGCACTAAGAATAAAAGAAGTTGACGAGGGTGTAGAAGTAGTTCATATTCTTGATGACTTAAAAGAACTAGATGTAATTAACACAGAAACAGGAGCGAAACTATGACAAGAGAAGATAAATACAGGGCAGACTTTGAAGCCTGTGTAGAAGAACTAAGAGAACCATTGATAACCGTATCTAAAAATTATGATATTGATGTAATGATATCATCACTGTATGAAATAGGTATGCGACTTTCTTTATTGAAGTATGGAACAATGGGATCGTTTGGTTTACTTGCAGATGTACTACATACATTTACATCAGCAGGACCACTGATTGATGAGATGCAAAGAGTACAGGAAAAGACAGGCGACACAATGGATTCTATATTTGTTAAATTAAAACAACAAAAAGATTCTAAGACTAAACATTAGGAGGGCACATGAGTGAAGCAGAAACAATAGAGATACCGACAGAATTATTAGAGAAAGATTCTGTTGAACTATCTAATGATGATGTGGCTATCAATAAAATTGTAGAATATTTAAAAGCCACACGAGTAAATGTAAGAGAAGCAGAAGCAAGTGGTAAAAGAATTTCTAAGAAGAGTGCAGTGAAGAAAGCACCTAAGAAATTTGAAAAGAATATACTTGATATGTTAGTATCAGAGACATGAAATCAGTAGTATTTTTAATAGGTTATTTATGTCTTGGTCCTATAGATGATAAGCAATGTGTGAACATGGCATCACAGTATCTATATCAAGACGTACCTAATTGTCAGAAAGCACGTGAAGATATTTTCAAAGAACTAGATAACATTGAAGGTTTAATATTGACATGTGTACCATCTGATTTAATTGAAAACTATGTGAAGTATAGACCAAACGTAATACTTCCACCACTAGAATAAGGAGACAGCAATGAAGAAATACATACACGTCAATCAACACAAGATTCGTAGCAACAAAAAGAATAATGAAAACGAACCTGTGATTACTGTAAAAGAGGGTAGAAAAAATACTTACTGCCATGAGGTTGTAATCAACGGACCTTCAAAGGTTTGGTATGGTGGTAATGACAAGACTATTTTATCTTGTGGTGCACGTGTAGTAATAGAAACAGAAGCTGATATAGAAACAAGGAGACAACAATGAGTGAGAGCACACCACCAAGAATAAGAAAATTTGTATGGGATGATAATGGTCAGCCAATACAAAAGATATGGGATACTTCAAGCCTTAGTTCTTTTCTAGCCTGTCCTAGATATTACAAACTTTCTGTATTAGAAGGTTGGAAATCAACACAGTATGCTAGTGCGACAGGGTTTGGCTCTGCCGTACACGCAGGACTGGAAGAACTAGACAAAGCTAGGCATGAAGGCGCTAACAAACAAACTGCTACTAACAGAGCAGTTGCTTTAGTATTAAAAGATTATGGCGAGGATTTAAAACTTGCTGATGATAATGCTAGAGGTTTGGAATCAGCACTTCGTGCGGTTGTATGGAAGGCAGAGGAGTTCTGGGATGATAACTTAAAACTAGCTACCATGCCAGANGGCTCACCTGCTCTGGAGCAAAGGTTTGAAGTACCTATAGGAGACAAGGGGCACAGGTTTAGTGGGCGTATAGATAAGATCGTTTCAGTAGATGATAGACTATATCTTGTGGATACAAAGACTACAAAGAGTTCCTTGTCTGAGTATTACTTCAATGGATACATGCCGAACAACCAAGTGTTCGCATACATATGGGCATGTCGTGAAGTATTGAAACTACCTGTTGACGGATTCATTATTGATGCAGTTCAAACAGGATCTAACTTCTGTCGTTTCGCAAGACAGGTATACAATGTATCTAAAGAGCTAGTCGATGAATGGTACGCGGATACTCTACACCATCTTGAGATATCAGATGTATATGCTAACTCACAATACTACCCCGCGAATTTTACTTCGTGTGGAAACTACGGGGGTTGCAGATATAGAGAGGCATGTGCTCATGCTAAGTCGCAAAGAAATATATTCTTTGGTAATGACTTCCAACAAGAGTACCATCCCGACTTAGAAGAAACTAAACCTATGAAACTAGAAGTAATAGAAGGAGGCAAAAAATGAGAAACATAATACTAGATGCAATGCTTAAACATGCTGAAGGTCACATAGCAAAACATAAAGCTAATGTAGAAATCTATCTTAGCCACTCAGTAGGTGTGGGTGGTGAACCCAATGCTGATGTTCTCGAAACTATCGAGAAGGAATTAAATATTGTAGCTATGTATGACGATCAAATTGAGATGCTCAAGAAATATTTTCTTGACAAATAATTTTTTTAGTTTATAATTACAAACATAATAGGAGACCATACATATGGCAAACATAAGTAAACATAAATCAACTAGTGTTACCAAGCTACTTCTCTGTGGAGATAGTGGTAGTGGTAAGACATCTGCTCTAGCGAGTTTAGCTAACGCAGGTAAGAAGCTACGTATACTAGATTATGATGACGGACTTGACATACTGCCAGAGTTTCTGAAAGCAGAAGCAGTAAAGAACGTCTCATATGTTACGTTAAGAGATTCATTAGGACAAGCCGATTCGTTTCGAAGAGGGGCAAGACTCCTGTCTCATTGGAAAGACGGAGAGGAAGACTTAGGTCCTGTGAAAGAATGGGGAGACGATACAGTCTTAGTGATTGACTCCCTTACATTGATGGGGGAGGCTGCCTTGCGAGCCGCCCTCGTTTTTAATAACAAGAAACCTACGGAACAAGCAAGTCAACCAGAATGGGGAGCAGCCGCTCGTGATGTGCAGAACATTATACAATACATTACTGGCGATGAAGTAAAGTGTAATGTTGTGGTGACTACACACATGCAGTACATGGAAGGTGATATGGGTGTATCCAAAGCATACCCCACATCTGTAGGTTCTAAGTTATCTACTAAGATTGGTAGATACTTTAACTGTGTTTGCAGAATCGATACTAGATCATCTAGCAAAGGAACAGAGCGCACGTTACGTACAATGTCAGATCATAGAATGGATCTGAAAGTTACAGCGCCATCTTTAATAGAACCTAACATCGAGTTGGATTTAAACAATCTGTTTAATTCAATTCAAAAAAATGCAAAGACAAAACTCAAAGAGAGCAATACGAAAGGAGATAAATAATGTCGAATGTTGCTGACTTTCTAAACATGACACCTCAAGACACACCCGAATCGGTTGTGCTACCAGAGGGTAGTTATGAGTTCTCTGTTACGTCATACAGAGCAGATGAAGTGGGTGAGAATCAAACCCCACTCATCAGAGTAAACGTGAAGGCTGTTGGAGTTATTGATTCAGATTTAACTGATGATAAACTCAGCAATGCTGAGCCTACACGTATGGAGTTCTGGGCAACTCCCAATGCCTTGAAGGTAAAGAATCCTGCGACAGGATTAAAGTCGTTCCTAACAACTGCACTTGATATGGGTCATGTAGATGACTTACCATATAGTGAATTGCTAGAGATGGCGATTGGTAAAACCTTCAAAGGTTTAATTAAACATGAGATGGTTGGTAAGAATAAAGATATCTTACAAGCATCTGTAAAAAGAATCCTCTAACATGAGTAGGCAAGCAGTACCCTCACATGTACCTAGTGGTCAACCCAAGATAGCCTTTGTGTTTGATTTTCCAAGCACAGATGAGCAACGTCTTGGGCAGATCATGGTTGGTAGTACAGGTAAAATGTTTCACAAGATGTGTGAGATATTAGACGTGGATGTGGAGAACTGTTTGCTCACTTATGCTCTCGCTCAGAAGCCAGCACAGGAGAACCCTGCACATTTCTTTCTTAATAAGAAGAGTTATCAGTCATCTATAAAAGAAAAGAAGTGGCGCTCGAAGTATCCTGTGAATGGCTTCGGCTTCTTGAAAGAAGAATACGAGAGTGAATTAGAACGATTAGAGAACGAGCTTAACGCGTGTAATCCTAATATCATTATTGCTATGGGGAGTCTTGCGTTATGGGCGCTGACAGGACTAGACAAGATAGGAACTTACAGGGGAACCATTCTTAGATCTAACCTCACAGGGGAAACCAAAGTCTTACCTACGTTTAGTCCTAGTGCCGTAGTTAGAAACTACGATTTCAGACCTATTGTTCTTGCTGATATAAAGAAAGCATTACAGGAATCTGAAACACCAGATATTAAAATAAAAGAAAGAGAGTTATGGATTGAACCCACATTGGAAGACCTTCAAAAGTTTGAGGCAGATTATATACGGATCAATAACGAAGACAGTCCACTTAGTTTCGACATTGAAACTGACGGAGATTTTATTACTTGTATTGGTTTTGCTCCATCTGATTCCGTTGCTATAGTTGTACCATTTAAAGATACAAGAGAAAGAAAAACAAAATTACTGGACAGATACCAAGCAGGATGCAACAAGCATGGGCTTGGGTTAAAGATATTTTAGAGAACGAAAAGATTACTAAGGTTGCACAAAACCAAACGTATGATGTGTCATGGCTAGCATACAAACAAAACATAAATGTTAAAGGTAAGATACACGACACAATGCATGCTCANCATGCACTACAGCCCGAACAACAGAAAGGATTAGGCTTTCTTGGTTCGATATATACAAACGAGGGTGCTTGGAAAACTATGGCTAAGTTTTCAAAGAGTACTAAAAGAGATGAATAGATGTCAAAACGTGCTCCATACTTTTCGGAGTTACACATACCAAATGATTTAGTAACTATCGAAAGTGAAGTACGATTGTGGAGATCGGTGATAGACCAAGCGATGTCAGACTTCTTGTCTACTAATAAGTCAAGAGAAAGCATAGCAAACAAAGAACGTGCCAAGATATGGCTACGAGGAAAGACAGAAGATTTTATAGTGGTATGCCACTACGCATTTTTACATGCACAGAATACAAGAGAAAGGATATTTGAAATAATAGGTGGACAAGATGAACTCTACAAATGACCCATACTCTACACAGGTAGGCGGTGATCACTACCAAGAGTATGAGATACAACCTTCAGTATTTATTAATGGTAATAAATTATTATTTGCAGAAGGTAATGCTATTAAATATATTTGTAGACACGCATTGAAAGGAGGCAAAGAAGATTTATTAAAAGCAAAACATTATATAGATATGATTATTGAGCGAGACTATGAGTAACACAGGAGACAAAAGCAATGGCAAAAATTATAAAGAATGTAGACATTCAAAACATAGACCTAGATTCTGAGCAAACTCTATGGACATATTGCGCGTTAGACTGTGCAGTAACCCATGANATTTGGCAGAAAATCAAAACAGAATTAGACGATGAAACATTAGGCACATACAACTTCGAGTTGGATAGCCTCAAGCCTGCTATGGCTATGATGCTAAAAGGTTTACGTGTAGATTTAGAAGCAGTAAAAAATATGCGTGCCCCCTTGAAGAACGCGCGTTTGAAATTAGAACGNATGCTTAATTTNTTTTCCAATGCGGCAACAGGTAAAGATCTAAACCACGCATCTCCCAAACAATTACANAACTTATTCTACTTACACTTAGGCATACCTAAAGTTATGTCTTATAAAAAAGGTAAGCAGAAAGTATCAACAGATCGTGAGGCGCTAGAATACTTACGCGAAAATTACCCACGAGCAAAACCTTTTTGTAATGCTATTCTTGCATTGCGTGATATCGACAAACAACTTGCTGTGCTAGACACAGATAGAGATAACGATAATAGAATACGTTGTTCTTATAATGTGGCAGGTACAGAGACAGGTCGTTGGTCATCTTCGGAAGCGCCTTGGCGCACAGGAACTAATCTCCAAAACATAACAAAAGATCTGCGCGAAATATTTATACCCGATGAAGGTATGACTATGTTCTATGCAGACTTAGAGCAAGCTGAATCACGTGTGGTTGCTTATCTAACAGGCGATGAAAACTATATCAATGCTTGTGAGAGCGGTGACTTGCATACCACTGTGGTTAAAATGGTTTGGAAGAATATGGGTTGGAGCGGTGATCCTGTGCAAGAAAGACAGCTAGCCGAGAACCCTTATTACTTACAGTTTAGTTATAGAGATATGTGTAAACGTGCAGGGCATGGTACTAACTATGGTTTGTCTGCTACATCTTTGGCTAGACATCTAAAGATTAAAGTAGCTCATGCTACAAGATTCCAACTACTATATTATGGTGGTGTAGTTGCATTAGAATCAGTTAACAGGTGGCATCAGAAAGATCCTCGAGCTGGTTTCGATGAGCTTCTAGCATATGGTAAAGTATATGGTGATAAGGTTAAATACCTGGAGGTTCCTGGCGCATTCCCTGGAATACGCAAGTGGCATGACACTATAGCAAATGAGTTGTTAAATACTGGAACTCTAACTACACCGCTGGGCAGAAGGAGACAGTTCTGGGGCAGATTAAACGATGCTGCTACCTTGCGTGGTGCTATTGCTTATGTACCTCAGTCCACTATTGGTGATCTATTAAACCTAGGTTTATATAGAGTATGGAATGAATTAAAAGATGATAATGTACAGGTTCTAGGGCAGGTACACGATGCTATATTAGGACAAGTTCCTACTGAAAAAGTAGATGAACTAATGCCTAAGATTATAAACTGCATGACTAATCCAATGGTTGTGCATGACAGACAATTAGTTATTCCTTCTTCTGTTGAAGTGGGAGACTCGTGGAAAAATTTAAAGACATGGAAAGGGGGGCACAGTGACGCGAATATATAAAGACTATATAGATGCATGTGTAGAGGCTACTAGTAAAAGTCCTATACCAAAACTATTCAGAACGTGGGCAGCTTTGTCCTCTGTATCTGGTGCGTTAGGTAGAAGAGTGTGGATGCCAATGGCGAACTACGATATACGTTCTAATATATTCGTTGTGCTGGTGGCAGGACCTGGAAGAAACAAATCAGTTAGTTTGATTCTACCATTTAGTAAAGTATTTCGTAAGCTAACTACACCTGTAGGTACAACACCAGATCACGAGCATTTTAATTCTGGATTAATAGAGTACGGTTTAAAAGAGTTTCCTTTATATCTTATTCAAGATAGAATAACTCCAGAAAAATTAGCAGTAGATATGTCGAAGGCTTCAAGGTTTGACATGCGTTTGTCTACAATCGGTGATGAGTTTTATGATGGGTCACTTACGTTAGTAACATCTGAACTTGGTACTTTCTTATCAAGGCACGAAAGATACTTACAAATGTTCTTGACCGATATGTGGGATAGTAAAGAAGAATACTCACATAAAACCAAGACTGCTGGTGAGCACATTATTAAAGGTCCTTGTTTAAATTGGATTGCATGTGCTACACCAGAGCAGTTCGTAGATAATTTACCAGAGGATGCTAGATCACAAGGCTTGTTATCTAGAATCATTCCTGTATTTTATGATGGGGAAAAGATACCACAGTCTTTATTACAAGACAGGGTAGAAGATTCTACCATACATAATTTAAGAAATGATTTATCAGAGATCGCAAAGATGTATGGACCAATGCGGTTTGATGATAGAGCATTTGATAAAATAAATCAAGACATAGAATCTGGATTGAAACCAATACCAACTGATGCAAACTTATCAGAGTATACACAACGTAGAGTATCTCACTTTATTAAAGTTGCCTTGGCTGTATCTGCAAGTAGTTCTAAAGATAAAGTTATTACTTGGGATCAATGGCAGAGAACTAAAGATCTTATGTTTGAAGTAGAAGAAAGCATGCCTAAAGCATTAGCAGGCTTTGGTATGGCTAGAGCGGGTAAACTAGCACAGGATATGGCTGTCTGGACTAAAGAAACCATGTCAAATACAGAGAGGAACTTCGTTAGTCTTCGACATTTCAAGCGCGAATTACTTCGAAGAACTCTCGCACCAGGTGAATCTGAGCAGACAGTTAAAGCAATGGAGGAGGCTGGGTACATTCAAGTCAAAGATGGTCTTGTGTTCCCAATCAAGTTATGATAGAATCAAAAACTCGCGCTTCTTACAGGTCAATATGAAAGGATACAAATGAAAATAAATATAGAATACTCACGTGATGAATACTTAACCGAATCGGGAAAGACAATACTTAAAGACAGATACTTACTACCAACGGAGGCTAGCCCTCAAGATGCTTTTGCAAGAGCCGCGAAGACATTTGCAGATGACCAAGCACACGCACAAAGGTTATATGATTATGCTAGTAAGTTATGGTTTATGTTTTCTACTCCTGTATTATCCAACGGTGGTACTACACGTGGCTTACCTATATCTTGTTTCTTAAATTATGTAGATGATTCTCGTGAAGGATTAGCTGATCACTATACAGAAAATATATGGTTGTCTAGTATGGGTGGTGGTATCGGTGGATACTGGGGTGATGTAAGATCACAAGGTATGGCTACTAGTATTGGAAATAAAACTACAGGAGTTATTCCTTTCATGCANGTAGTTGATTCACAGATGACTGCCTTTCATCAAGGTGCAACAAGAAGAGGAAGCTATGCTTCTTACATGGATGTATCTCACCCAGAAATAGTAGAGTTTGTAGAGATGAGAAAACCTACAGGCGGGGATATACATAGAAAAAATTTAAACTTACATCATGGTATAAATGTATCTGATAAATTTATGCAAGCTGTTGTTGATGGTGAGCCTTGGGATTTGATTGATCCTCATACCAAACAAACTATCAATACAATAGATGCTAGAACTTTATGGATTAAAATATTAGAAACGCGAATTGCTACAGGCGAACCTTATATTAGTTTCATTGATACAGTTAANGAATCTTTACCAGAAGCGCAGAAGAAACTAGGATTAAAATTTAATCATTCTAATTTATGTTCAGAGATTACATTACCTACTGCAAAAGATAGAACAGCAGTGTGTTGTTTATCTTCTGTAAACTTAGAATACTTTGATGAGTGGAAAGATAATCCACAATTCATAGAAGATTTAGTGCGTATGTTAGACAATGTGTTAGACCACTTTATTGAGAAAGCTCCAGACTATATGTGGCGAGCTGTCAATTCTGCACGTTGTGAAAGAGCAATTGGTTTAGGTGCAATGGGATTACATAGCTACTTTCAGAAGAGAGCTATATCTATGGATAGTCCTATGTCTAAATCTATAAATGAATATATCTTTAAACATATACACAACGAGGCTCAAGCTGCTAATCAAAAGCTCGGGGCAGAGAGGGGTTCACCCGCAGATATGGAAGGCACAGGACTACGACATTCTCATGTCATCGCCATTGCTCCTAATGCATCTTCATCAGTTATCTGTGGGGGAACTTCTCCATCTATAGAACCATTGAGAGCAAATGCTTTCTCTCAAAAGACTTTGAGTGGTACATTCTTAATGAAGAATAAATTCTTAGAAAGAACCCTCATAAGATATGATAGGAATAATAAAGAAGTNTGGAAGTCTATCGTCACCAATGGTGGTAGTGTACAGCATTTATCTTTCCTATCTGATGCTGATAAAGAAGTATTTAAAACAGCTATTGAGATGAATCAAAAATGGTTAGTAGATTTAGCAGCAGATAGACAGAAGTATATCTGTCAATCACAAAGTTTAAATTTATTTTTACCACCAGATGTGGATACCAAAACATTACATGGTTTACATTTGAGAGCATGGAAAAGTAAAGTTAAAACTCTATACTACATGAGAAGCCAAGCCTTGAAAAAGGTAGAGAACTTATCTAGTAAGATAGAGAGAACAATAAGACAAGACTTTAACACAGACGAAACTGCTTGCGCAGCTTGCGAGGCATAAGAAAGGGGAGACATGTCAGTATTTAAAGGAAGAGAATATTATAAACCATTTGAATATCCGTGGGCATTTGAAGCCTACGATCAACAACAGAAGATGCACTGGTTACCCAGTGAAGTTCCATTACACGAAGATGTAAATGACTGGAACATGAAAATGAATGACGCAGAAAAGAATCTAGTGAAACAGATTCTAACATTCTTTACGCAAGGTGATGTAGATATTGCACAAGCCTATATGGATGTGTATATACCCATGTTCAAAAAACCAGAAGTGCGCATGATGTTATCCGCTATTGCTACATCGGAGGCTAACCATGCTCACAGTTATTCTTTATTAAACGATACTATAGGTATGGATGATAGAGAATACAAAGCATTCCAAGAGTATGCCGAGATGGCAGACAAACATAACTATCTCTGGGAAAGCAAAGGGGGCACGGAAGAACAAAAGATCATAAGAGATATGGCTGTGTTCTCTGCATTTGGTGAAGGCTTACAGTTGTTTGGTTCATTCATTATGTTATTAAACTTTCAAAGGTTTGGTAAGATGAAAGGCATGGGGCAGATAGTTGCATGGTCAATACGTGATGAGAATCACCACGTTGAAAACATGATTAAACTTTTACACACCGTGCTAGATGAGAAGCCACATATCTGGAATGATAAATTTAAGAAGTCACTCTACGATATATGTAGGGATATGGTAACTCTTGAAGAAAAGTTTATTGACCTGGCATTCGAACAAGGACCAGTTCAAGGATTAACACCACAAGAAGTTAAGAACTATATACACTACATGGCAGACAGAAGATTACTTCAGCTAGGTTTAAAACCTAACTACGGAGTTAAAGAGAATCCACTTGAGTGGGTGGACTATATTGTTAATGGGCAGGCACACGAAAACTTCTTTGAAACAAGAGCGACTGAGTATGCAAAGGGAGCAGTTCAAGGAGATTGGAGTGAAGCATTTACCTCTTGACAAATCTTATATCATTTGATATAATAACACTAACAACGGAGACAGGGGGGCACAAAGAACCTTACTTCTTCTAGATGCAATATTTAGAAACAGTTTGGGGAACCACTTCCACAACCGTACAAAGGGCTGATCTTAGGGTTAGCCCTTTTCTTTTGGAGACACATGAAAAACAAACATAACTACCCACATTCAACAAAGTATGATAGGTTTGCAAAAAAGCTATATCTGTTGTTCAGCAATAAATCCTTGACTTCTAGATATAAGTTTGATAGACTCCCAATCAAAGACAAGGACTACTGGAGAGCCTTGGCTGAGATATCAACAAAGGAGAAACTATGGCATACCCAAGAACTTTCTCCGTAACTAACTCATTTGTTAATAAGTGTCTAAACTTTTTTAACAAAGAAGAAACAGACGGAGACTCATTAGAAGATTACTGCAGAGCCGAGTACAAAGAAGACTGGCAGTGGGCATTAAGCTTCTACAATAGAAACAAATCATTTCCAAACGTTCACAGAATCGTAGAGAAATAATTGTTAAGAGGAATAGGCTAGGCTTACTGCCTAGCTTTGTTCTTCGAACTTATAAAAGAAATTAGTATCATCTCCTGCTGTATACTTAGATTTATTTTCCACACCATATTCAATAGTTGAAACCTTATAGTCTGGGAACCTCATCTTCTTTGGGGATAAAGACTTATCATAGAATATCACCCTATTATTAGGCTGAGCAGCGAAGTATCCGTTATCTAATTGTATAATATTAAAAGACTTATGCTGTGTAGGTACTTCAGAATACCCAATATCTGGTATATTATATTCTGGATGACAACTATCTATAGTATATAAATACTCCCCATAATAAAAATTTCCGTTAGGAGCCTTGTATTTACATTTACCCGACCCTACACTCACCTTTTGTATAACTGAGATGTGGTAGCTAAAACAATCCCAAAGCTCTAGGTCTTCAAGTTCCATCTCTTCCTTCGTCTCTTTCCAGACAAAAGCCGAGATAGGAAGCTTATCATATAGAGCTCCCGTTTCATATAAGTAGGTCTCGAAATAAAGTGCACGACCTTGAATAGACTTAGCGGTGATCCAGATTCCTGGTTCATATTCACCGTGCCCCCTTTCAAAATCATAGAGATACTCCTTTTTAACAAGGACTTCAACGGGCGGAACATTAGCTACAAGGAATGCCACTAGTGTGCTAGTTGTCTAATGATATAAGAAAGTTTCTCTGCACGCATCGGGGTTTGTTTTGCCCAACGCGAGTCTAGCATTTCATCCGCTGCTAGGTGATAGGTCTTGGTCGATAAGTTTGCTAAGAATTTTTTAAACTTGCTGACACCTCCAACACCTAGCTGAAATACCATCTCTATAAGAACTTCTTTAACACATTCTGGATGCTCGTCAAGATTGATATCAGAATTGTCAGCGACCAACTCAGCAGAGTTACAGGCGCTTTCAAAATCATCTTCAAAAACGGCTTCCAATTCTTCGATACTATATTCAATACCTTCTTCATAGTTATCCTCCGTTGTAACGAGGTGACCATATCCTATGGTAGCAAATCCTAAGCTATCCTTATATACGATATTTCTAAATCCCTCGTGTTCTTTTATTCTCTCCTTAAGACTTTCAAACATTATCTGCCTCCTATTCCCCAGTTATTTTCGTGCTCGTCTTTTTGTGATTTTCTTTTGTGCTTCAATAAATTTTCTATAAACAGAAGCGGGTCCAGACTTACCCGCAGCACGAGCTCGCTGCTCCATTGCGATAGCCGCTTGAGTTTTATGAGCATGGCTTCTACCGCTTCTACGAATCTTAGACACGCTACTTCTAGCCGATGCGGCATCTTTGAATCCGAGTCCTTTGATTGTTCCTTTTGGATTTTCGTCTGTATATAAGTCTGAATGTTTTTTAGAACCAACAGGTTGTCCTTTCTTTCTAGGTATTCTTGGAGCCATTTTTAGACAGTAACCCCATAGCACCTTTAGCGCCTTTGATACCAAAGCTTGCAGAACAAGCAATATATAATAGATGTTTGTAATAATCTGGTAAACTGTGTAGTGCTTCAAATCCTGCTTTAATATGTGGTGTCCATCCAGGTATGAAGACTAGCACCGCTGGAATTAACAGGGCTAGTAAAATTACCTCGTCTTTCCAGCTCCCTTTCATTTGATCTACAGCAGAAGCTTCCCACGAAATCTTCCCTGCGATCTGTTGTTCCTTTAAACTTTTCTGTGCTTTTATTTCTGTCAAAGCTAAGTCCGCTTTTGCTTTCTTAGTCTCGACAAACCCCTTGACTGTATCTCCTATCAAAGATGTCAGAGGTCCTACTAGTAAGTTAAACATTATGATACCTTCCTAAATCTTTTTGTTTTCTTTTTTATATTCTTTGGCTGAGCGGCATGTTGTTTGCCTTGTGCTCTAGCCTTTCTTTTTGCCGCAGTAGTTGCAGCATATTCGCTAGATGATAAAGACTTTATAGCAGCGCTAGGTAGATACCTTTCGCCTGTAGCTTTAGGTCCTTGTGTCGAAGGCTTACCAGATTTGGTTCTCCATTTCTGTTTGGTCCAAGACTTTAAACTTCTCTGCGATTTGGCAAGAGCCATTACTTTTTCTTTTTAGACTTCATGATCTTGTCTTGCAAGAACTTAGGTAAAGTCTTTTGAGCACCAGTTAATTTGCCTTTTGTACCATTACCATTCTTAACTTCTTTCATTGGCTTCTGGTTCTTAGCTTTCTTAGGTGGTCTACCTTTTTTACTTCCGTATGTTCCAGGTCCTTTGGGCATTACNTTCTCCTTTNNTTTTTCTTTTTAGGCTTTNTGCANTCACATTGTTTTATATGAAACAATTTGCAAATAAACTTCTTAATTATTTTCANCCTTTATAACCNCCACCTTTAGCTTTATATTGTTTGGCTAGCATCTGAGCTTTNCGCGCTGACCANTGTCCTGGAGCGCCACCTTTTCCNCCAGCTTTAATCTTATTAAATAAAGCCTTACGCATACCAGGCTTTGTATAATTGCCTGCTTTATTAACTGTAGATTTTTTCTTCATGGTCTCTGTAGTTTCTTCTTTTTCATTTTTAAATCTTTTTGTATCCTAGCTAAAGTGGGAGCAGGCTTAGTTAAATTAGACATGAAAGATTTTTTCTTGGCTTGTTTAGACATAAGCTTCTTTACTCGCTTATCTACGTTAGGTTTTTTAGGCTTTCTCTTACGAGAAGCNGGAGCATTNTTCATCATTTGCTCCATAGCAGCTCTGTTCATGGATGTCCTTTACTCTTTGGATTCAGAATCTTCTGAGGATTCTTCCACTTTAACCGCATCCCCACTAATCTTAACGACAGGAGCTGTCATTACTATTGCATCTGTATTGATCATTTNATAATTATATCACAATGGAATTTGCTTGACAATAGGTAAAATTAATGGTAATATACCACAATTACAGGAGAATATCATGGGTAAAACAACAGCAAAAATAATATTAATTGATGCATTGAATGCAGTAATTAATAACAAAGGTAACAAAGCAGCAGCTTCTAGAGAGCTAGGCATACCACGAACTACATTACTAGAAAGAATAGAACAAGCACAACTACAGGGTATCAAACCCACAGTGGTGCCCCCCGATGCTGAAGCAGCATTAATAGAACAACAATACGAACACGATTCAGAGATTAGAGAATTAAAAAAGAAAGTAGAAGTTTTAGCCAAAGAAAATTTGGCGCATCAAAAATTAAAAGATAGTCTTATAAAAGCTGAGACACATGTAGCCAAGCCGCCAAAATGGTTGACTAAAAATACACCAGCCAAAGGTGCGCCAGGTGTACCTACTATATTCTTATCTGACTTTCACTGGGGTGAAGTTGTAGATGAGCAAGCGGTTAATGGTATTAATAAATATGATAGAGAGATAGCATTAAAAAGATTTAAGAACGTAGTAGAAACTACTATTGACTTATGTACGAACCACATGGTCAATCCTAAATATCCAGGATTGGTCTGTGCTTTGGGTGGCGATATGATATCTGGTGATATCCATGACGAACTGGCAGAGAACAATGATGGCACTAATATAGAGCATGTCTTAGATCTGTTAGATAATATGACATGGGCATTNGAAAGATTTGCTAAAGTTTTCGGTAAAGTATTTGTACCTTGTACCTATGGTAATCACTCCAGAACTTATAAGCAATATCGCCACAAACAAGCCGCGAAAACTAACTACGACTGGATGCTATATAACCTATTAGCTAGACATTTTAAAAATGACAAACGCATACAGTTCCAAATACCTACAGGCTTTGATACAGTATATAAAGTCTATGGTGTTAACTACTTACTGACACATGGTGATCGTCTCGGTGTGGCAGGGGGCACGGGAATTGTGGGTATGCTTGGACCGATAGCCCGTGGTGTGCAGAAGATTAAACAAGAATACCACAATAGAAACAAGACTATTGACTACGTATTACTTGGGCACTATCACCAGTATATATCCTTGAAAGGTACTATTGTTAATGGATCTACCAAAGGGTATGACGAATATGCTTATTCAAATAGATTTACATCAGAGCGACCACAACAAGCATTGTGGTTTACACACCCAGAATATGGGGTAACATTCCAAGTTCCTGTAGTAGTTGATGAGCCGAAAGGTCCTAAGTCTAAAGAGTGGGTTAGTTGGCTTTGCTAATCTAATCTAAACCTAGTACCTCACGGTCTCGTAAGTTTCTAATAATTTGACCAGTGGGGTACTGTGTTAATCTAAAGTTTCTAAATAGATCTTTCATAGCTTCATTTCTTAGAGCGTCTACGTCTGGGAAAAAATTATAAGTTGGGTCCATTTTAGAATTAAATACAATTACTTTTTCTAGTGCTTCTTCTAGCTGATCGTTTCCTTTTTCTATAAGATCTCTATCATTTGTCTCTGCACCTACCATTATATTTCTAAAACCTTCAGTTATTAAATTGTTTATTCTGGTTCTAAACATTCTTGTTTCGCCACCAGTAAATTTTTCTAGACGCAATGCTTCTCTTTCTTTTGATATTTTAGTGGGAGTAAAACCTATACTCTGCCATAATATATCTAAAGCATTAAGATCATCAGTTAACAAAGTACCTGTAGATGAGTACGCTCTTCCATCTTTAGACATCTCAAAACCTTTGTAAACATTTTTTAAAAATGTAGGTAGTAACGCATCTATATATGTAGAAAACTTAATACCACCTGTTTGATTTAATTCTTGAAATAATTTTCTAGCATTGTCAATGAATATAGCACCTGGTGCACCAGTTATTGCACTTAAATCTTGTGGCACTGGAGCTCCTAATACATTAAGAGCAGCTCTTGCTTGGTCAGATCCTGGAAATCTAAATGCAATTCTTTTATTTATGTCCACATTTGCAACAGCATTTATCAATCCGTTCTCAGCTGCTTCAATTAAAAACTCAGGTGTGCCTAAATCATCAAGCATTACTCTGAAATCTTGTCTTAAATCTTTATCCACTCCTGTATATATTTTTCTAATTAAATCAAATAAAAATGCGCCATCTTCTCCGCCAGGTAAACCAAAGAAACCAGCAGATAAGAATATAGCTAACATCATTCTGCCGAATATTTTTTGCCCTGTATATTTTCTATTCTTATTACCCGCAGTCATCATTCTTAAAAAGATACCCATCATCTGACTGATATATGTTTGGAATAAAAATACAGGAGCACCAAGACCTCTCATTATTTTAGGTTTATTTATTTTATTATATAAACCAAATGTCTCTTCAGTTAATTCTTCTGCAATAATTCTAGGAGTAACTACACCACCATTGGCTGCAACAGCTGCCCTAAATAGCGCATTGTTTTCTGTTAAAAATTCTGTAACATTTTTTCTAAATGTAGGATCTTGTGCCAATCTATATATAGCTATCCATGCTGTAGATCTAGCAAAAGTTTCAAAGGTTTGGAAAGCTCCACCGATTATTGTATTCTCCACAGTTCTAAATTTAGATCTTAAACTATTTCTTGTTTTAATATTTAAAGTTCCAGATGGCATACCTGCTTCTCTAACAGCTGAGCCTTGCTTTATAACACCATTAAAAACGCCTGCTAAAAAATCTTCAGCTACATCTTCTGGAATATTTTCTTTTCTCAGATCCATAAATAAATCTTGATAAGATCTATTTTTACCACTTAACATTTTACTTACATCAGCAAACGCTTTTCCTAATTCTTTCTTAGTGTTTATCTCTCCACCAAATTGTGCTATATATGGTCCAGTTATTTGTACAATACTTAGCAACTGTAAAAATGCTGAAGATAAATTACCTCCTAGGTACCACCAGAATCCTAATCTTCTTAGATTTGCAAACTCTTGTTCTGGGTCAGTAGTGTAATCATACCATTGTTGATAAGCTCTTCTTTTAGCTCCATTAGGTTCTTTAGCTGGATCTGTTACTTCTTTTAGAAGCCTATTAGAAGAGGTGTTGTATCTATTAGCTGCGGCAGCTTGTGCAGCTGCTTGTGCATATTGTGTTAAAGCTCTACCAAAATCATTACTAAATCCAGGAACACCACCTATTTCTCTTCTAGGTTTAAAGTAAAAAGAATAGCCTCTAATATTTCTTCCTACTTTTTTATTTATTATACTATCTAATTCTTTCCGTACTTCTAAATAAGCATTGACATTTACATCTGACAAATGTTGAGCTACAGAATCTAGACTATCAAAATCATCTCCCACCATTTTTCTTAGTTCTGCTATATTAACTTCTTGTGCGTTTGATATAACAAAATTACCAGAGCCATACTTCTTTTCAAGCTCTGCTCTTACTTGTGATTCCTCATCTAAAAAATTAGTTCCAAATTTTCCTTTATTAAATTGTCTGTAGTCTACTAAATCTCCAGACTGTTTCTCTTTTACTGTGATATAAAAATTTCCGTACCTTTGTAATGGAACATAATCACTCTTTTTAAAATCTTCAAATTGTTTTAAGTCAGCTACTAATGCAGATAGTCCAGAGCCTTGTGGATTTGTTTTAGTTCCTCTAGTAGTTCCTACTATAGGGGGTACTATTTTAGTTAACACTTCATCTCTGCCTGTGTCTGGTTGTAGTATGGTATCAGATTCTTTTAGCTTTTCTAAAATATAACTAAGTTGGCGATAAGTTAAATTTTCTTGTTCTTCAACAGGCATATTAAAATCTACTATACCATTGTTTGCTAGGTCTGGTCTGTAATCTCTTAATATTCTTAATCCATTTGTTATTACATCTCTAGTATTTTCGTCAGCAAGTAAACCTTTGACTACTTCACCATGTAATACTGCCAGAGCTTTTTGCACATCTTCATAAGCACGCGCTGCATTACCTCTAAGAATAATAGTTTCTCCAGCTTTTACTGTGCTACCAGCTGCTCTTCCATTTTCTTGCGCCACAAAAACTATTTCACCGTTTTCATTTGCCCTAAATATACCAGGAACTCTTTTAGTTATTATTGGTTCTCCCGTTTCTGGGTCTACTGATCTTTGTGATATAGGTTGTTGAGATATTTCCAAAGCTTTTATTAAAGCATCACGAACCTCTGGATCACCCATTGCTGGTATAAAATAATCTTGTAATATAGAAGTAAACTCTGTAACTATTTCTGTTTGTTTACGATCTTTTGCTCTAACATTTTCAAATAAAAATTCAAAGCCACCACCAGCAATAGCCCAGTTTCTAGGATGCCCAAATATTTTAGCACGTGTACTCCACTTTTCTAAACTTTGGGTGCCCCCTTTATCAAACATACCTTTGACTTGATTTAATTTATTGTTAAACTGTGCGAAGTCTCTTCTTTGTTGTTCTCTTGTAGGAGGTTCTTGTCCTTGTTCTAGTGGAGGATCACTAGGGTCGGGAGTAAATGATCGTGATTCTAATATATTAGGAGTAGTAGAGTCATAATTACCATTGTTATATACACTCTTTAATTGTGTAGGTTTAAATACTATGTAGGAGTCAAATAAATATTTATCGAATAAAGCTAAATCTCTTTCAAATTCATTTCGATAAACAATACCATCGTAACCTTTCTTTTCTATTTCGTTAATTAATATTTTGTACTGCTGTCTAACAGTTTTATTTTCCATAGCTTTTAATATTCTACGTTGTTCTGCTTTTGTAAATATAGGTTTGTAAACTGTATTGGGTGGTGCTTCTCTTTCACTACGTATTTTAACAGAAGCAGGGTTTTGTACTATTTGAAACTTATTAGGATCTCCTGTTAAAGTTTCTAAAACAACATTAGGTAACCAATTACCTAGATCTGGCATACGTAAAGGGTTTTGTATAGACACCATAACAGGATATACTTGTGCATTTTCTAAATAATCTGCTTGTTTATCTGCTGATATATCAATTGGGAAACTAGGAGCTCTGTCTTTTAAATCTCTTATTATTCTATCAGCTTGCCCTGCAGTACCTACATGAGCACCTAAATCTATAGTGTTACCTATGTATGGTATTTCTTTTGTTGTACCGTGAAATGCTACTAGTGGGGTATTAGCTCTATCAATATCAGCTATAGATAATGCTGAAGCTCTGATGAAATCAAATTGATTTTTAAAAGACCCAGGTGAAAGATTATCTGTTATACTATATTTAAAAAGAAAATTCTTAGGTCCTATTAATAAATCTAATATAGCATTTTGAGCGGGTGTATTTAAATATGTATCTAAAAATGTTTCAGTAAAAGTTATTATGTCTGCAATTCTTCTATCTTCTGTAATATATTTATCTATCATACCATGATTTTTATTTGCAAACTTAGCTAATTTATCTATAAGAAAAACGTACTGCGTCATATTTCCTTGAGTTGGTATACCGTCTGGGCGACCACTGCCTGTTAATAAATCTAATGCCTTAACTATATCAAGTAAATAAGTTCTAATTAGTGCATCATTTTCTTCTGATATCTTTTCTTCTGCTCCTATGAAAGGTATATTATCTGAGGATTTTTCTATACCTTGTCCTTTTCTAAAAGACACAGGTATTGCATTATATAATTGTTCTAATCTATCAAAATTAGCATTGTCCACTTCATACATGGCGCTGAGAGATTGATTTTCATCGATATAAATTAAAGTGTCTTGCCCAACATCTGTTAAATTTTGTGCTACTTGAGCGTATGTAAGAAGATCCATTCTACTTAGCGACTGTAAAACTATTCTTCGCACATCAGCATAATCATCATCACCAAAAATATTTATTGAACTTTCGGATACTATCTTTTCAGATTCTTCTTTTAATATCTGTTTTTTCTTTTCTTCAGTTAAAATTTGACCAGCGTCTTCAAAGGTAAAAGGTATCTCTTCACCTACTTTTAAAGAATCAGCTAATGCATCTAACTCTTCTTTAGTTCTGTATCTGACAGTGCTGCCCTCTGGTCTTTCACCCCCAAAGGTTTCTTTGTATAATCTATCTTGCTCTTCTTTAGATAATATGGTACGAACTACTTCCCCTTTTTCTTTTCCTTTTTTAGACACCTGTTTATCAGGTGCAGGGAATTTAATTATGTCTGCAGTTTTCTTTATTTCTGGGAATTTATTTTTTATGCTAGGTTCTAATCTATTTTTTATTAGTAAGTTAGCATTAGCGTTATTGGTTCCTTGCCCTGTAATTGCTATAGCATTATAGGTGCCCCCTTTAACCACAGAGTTTTTAAACCATGCTTGGAAATTACTCCTATTTAAAAGAGTAGATTGTTCTATGTTTAAGTCTTTAGTCTTTTGTAATTCTTTATCTTTTCTAGCTAAAAATTTCTTACGGATTATACCTAAATCAGCTTCTTCAAATATATCATTTACACTTTGATAATTTCTATCAAGTAAAATATTACCAATACCTCGTACTATGTTTGCTATAATATCAAATATCTTTTTAATAATACCACGTGGTTGGTATTGATTAGCTTTGTATTGAGCAAACCTATCTGATATTGCTTCTAATTGTTGCACGAAGCGGGGGGCACCCGCATATCTCTGCTCTATTTTAAACTCTTTTATCCATGATTTTTCTGCAGCGTCTAGTAATCTCTTTTGTTGCTCAGTCGAAAGCATGGTAAATATAGCATGCATTGCCTCGTGATGTAATGTATATAATCTAGGGTCTTGATTTATTCCAATAACTGATGGGTCTGCTTGATTATTTTTAGCTATAAATATAGCGACCTGCGCATCTCTTGTTGCCAAGTCAACTAAATTATAGTTACCAATAAACTGGAAGAAACCATTACCAGGAAAACCATCTGCTCCTTTTATCTCATCTACAAATTTTAAATCTACATTAGGTCCAACAGTGCGTAAAAGATAGGATCGGAAATCTGCTTCCATAGATGGTAGATCATCATAGACTGAGTCTTTTAACTTAGGTGGTTTAGGTGTGATGTTATTGAACTTGTTCCAAAACTTATAATATCTTTTCTCTCTTATTATCTTTTTCTGTCCAAGGATTTTGTTCTTAACATCTTTAGGTATAGATTTTAAATTGTTAAAATCTTCATCTGTTAAAGTATCCATGCCTAAAGTAATTAGTAATTCATTAACATAAACCTTGGCTTCTTCTATGCTTTGTATCTTACCTTCCAAAGCTTTTATTTCTTGCGCTTTTTCTTGAGGTGTTAAGAAAGTAGATCTATTTATCTTGGCAATCTCATCTTTAAACTTTTGTATTCTACTATTAAAAGAAGATGCAGGTCCTAAGTCTTGATACTTTCCATTGATTATATTTTGTAAAGCTCTTAATCTATCTCTTGGTTTGGTAGATTTTAAAAGTTTGTAAGCTTTTATTTTATTAATTTCTTTAGGATCTGTAGCATCCTTTAAGGCTTGATCAAGTTCTGCTGTGGTATATTTATCTACTATACCTAAACTAATACCTGCCTTTCTTAATTCATCTGTTGTTAAAGGTTCAGATATTATTTCTTCTCCCACTTTTTCCATTTGTTCAAATGTAAAAGGTTTAAATTTTATTTTATTATTAATGATGTTTTCTAATTGTAGTCTACCATTAGTTTTTGCTTTAGCGTTTTTAGAGTTTACGTCTTCTAATAATCTTTGTATAAATCTTCTACCGTTTTCTCCTTTAAAATATCCTAGAGAATTTAATATGTCGTTTTCTTTAGTACTTAATTCATTTAGATTGTCAGAAGCTATATCAGCTACATCTTGTCTGTATACTGCTTCATCATTATTACCTTTGATATTTTTTAAATCATAACCCCTACTTATTAATTTTCTTTCATTAGCTTGATGCGTTTTCGTATTTACTAGAGGCATGTTTTTAGTATCTTCATCTGCCTGAGTAAACTCATCTACTGGTTTTTCTTCTGGGGTTTTTACCTCGGGAGTTTGTACAGCAGGACCTCTTGAAATAGCAGCGGCAGGTGCATTCTTTTTTACAGCATCTTGAAAAGTCATGCCTTGTTTCATATCTCTAGCTATACCTTCTGCTTGTGCTGGCGTTACTCTCACTAAACCTTCAGGGATTCTGCCAGCTTTTGGTGCTTCGGGTTCTGGGGTTTGTGTTTGATCTTTAGGTTCTTCTTTTGTAGGTTCTATTGGATCAATTACTAAGGATATGTTAGGTCTATCTGAAACAGGAATAATTTGCTGTGCCCCTCCCTGTGTGCTATTTAAAACATAAAAATCTTCACCGTTCATATTAACAATACCTGTAACAATAAATTCAGGAGTTACTGCATCACCTTGTTTGTTTTTTATTAGCTCACCATTCTTATCATAGATAGCTTGGATGTTAGATACGTTTACTCTTTTTCCTGCTATGTCATCAATGTCTTTCCCTTGTACTCTAAAAGTAGCATTGCTTACTGATCCTTTAAAATCTTTATCTGTATCTCCAGGACTTACGATGTATTTGTATGCACCACCTGCAGCTCCAAAAGGGGCACCGCCAAATGCACCCATAGCACCTGCGTTAAGAACTGTTTTGTAAAACTCTGGATCATTTACTTGCTCTTGTAAAGCTCCTGTAATATCGCCATCACGTTTTCCTTTTTCTAATGTGCCTGCTGTCTCTACTAAAGATTCTTGGATAGTTTCTGCTCCAGCTTCTTTAGCCATTGTAGCTGCTATGTCTTTTGTAAACTTTCCTAAAGTATATTTACCTACATTCTCTTTTGTAGATTTTCCTAGTATTTTTTCAAACCTAACTGGTGCACCTAGTGCTATTTCAGCTGCTGTATATAAAGGAGCTAACCCCATAGTGATACGTAAGTCAGGATCATCTGTTACTTCTAATTGTGATTCTGTTATATCAGCAGCTGACTGTGCTGATAGGTATGCACGACTGGCGTACTTACCAAACTTGTTGCCTAATTGTGTTCCTCTTATAGCCCCCATTGGTCCACCAAAAAGACCTATAGCAGCTCCTATTACGGGAGGAGTATATCTAAGAAAAAGAAAAGGTATGGATGTGGCAAACGCATTACCCAGAGATCCTGTTACGAAATCTGTAAAGTGTTGGAGTTTACTTTCACTATTTAATATGTTGAATATATTTAAATCATACTCTTCTAGCTGACCCTCTTCATTTAAAAAGAACCTGTCTGCATCTGCTTTTAATTGATATTGCTTAGTAACAGTCTGCCACTTCTGTTGCATCTCTTCATTGTCTACTACATCTGCTATAATACTCATTATATTAGAAGGAATTCTTTTTACAAAGTTAGCACCACTTTTAAATTGTTTCCTAAAAGCGCTATCATTTAAACCTTCTATAGGGATAGCTTCTGCGTCTAATCCAGGAACAAACAAGTATCCTTTATCAAACATATCATTGATAAATTGATCAGAGTTAATTACTTCTTGTATTTTATCTTTAGACATATCCTTTGGAACAACCATAGTTGGTCCATTAGGATCAGCTGATAGTGCTAGTTTAATTGAGTTTTCGGGGGAAGTTGTAGATGTAGGACTTACATTAAGATTTTGTATAGACTCTAATAATTCTGTTCTAGATGGTCGTAAGTTTATTTCTGTTGCCATGTCCTTTACACCTTAGTGTATTCAGAGAATATTATTCTCTTAGTTATTTTAAATAGTCGTTTATGTTTAATTCTACAGGACCTATAGGTGAATCAAATGTACCAGTAGTTCCTGCTGTAGTTTGTCCACTGCCTTGACTACCAACATAGTTTGCTAGCTGTGGGAATTTATCCTTTAGCATTTCAAACATAAACGCATCGTCAATATTTTTTAAGAAAGGATTTACGTCTTCTTTATCTAGAGTCTTAATAAATCCATCTATGTAAGCTTCATCATATCCATCGTCACCAGGATTAAGTCCTTTTTTAGCGGCTTCCATAATTCCTCTAATTTGAGCTTCTTGTATTTTCTCGGGAGGAAGTCCTGCTTTTACAGCATAAGCTTCTGCTTGGTTAGCCAAAGCAGTGTTGTATCTTAACTTAGATGCCAACTCTAATTGCTCTAACTTAGCCTTGTCCTCCGCTACGTCTGCTTCTTTTTGTACCTTAGCCGCTTTAATAGCACCAGGGAATAGACCTTCACCTTCTAGTAATCTTAAACCTAAGTCCATTAAGAAATCATCTTTCTTTAAAAGACCATCCATAATTTTTCCTATCTTAGTTCTATTATCTTTTTCAGGAGTAGGGTCTTTCTCATCATCTTTTTTGACTACCTTATTTTCTTCTTTCTTTTCATTTTTTACTGGTGTCTTAGATATTATATTTTCTGGTTGATCTTCAAATACAGTATCTTTAACATCTATAGTCTTTTCAGGAAACGTCATTCTTTCTTCTTCTTTTCTTTTATCTATCGCTTCTTTTTCTAATATCCTAAACATGTCTATTATATTTAAAGGCTCGTCAGATCCAGGAACTCCGTCAACTTCTGCCTTCTTTGATATAATATCCTCTTTATAACTATCAGGTAGAATTGATAATACAAAGTCATTAAAATTATCAAACCCTTCTGCGCCTAAATCTTTACCAGCTTCAACCATAGGTTTTACAGTTCTTTCCATAAATTCTTCAAAACTAGTTTTTGGATTTATTTCTCTGTCTAATATTTTTTCTAAAACTTCTTTGTCACCAGGTGATGCGGCATCAACAGGTATATCTACAGGAGGAGGCATGGGTACATAATTTCCATCTGATTTGCCATAACCTAATTTTCTTAGAGACTCTTCTGTAAAGCCATAATTATCATCTAAAGTTAAAACTATTTCACCGTCTGAATTTACTGCTATACCCATTATCCGCTAAAAAATCCTGTTATATCTCCCCATGTTAATCCTAAGTTACCTGCTGCTCCCAATGCTCCTATACCTGCGCCAGCGATTTGTCCAAACAAACTAGGTTGTTGTGGAGCTGGTCCTGTTGTAGTAGTCATTGATCCTGTAGGAACGCCACGTAATATATCTGAATAGAATCCAAGTTGTTGTTTTGGATAATCTCTTTCTTGTACAAATTGATTGTACCCTAAATCTAAAACAGCTTGATCCATTCCTCTTTGCAATCCACCAATACCTAACTGCCTATTTATGTCCGAGGCTTCTAATGCGTCAGCTGCTGATGCAGTTTGCGCCATACCTAATCCAGAAGCTAGCTGTTGTTTTCTATCTGTTTGTGCTGCTTTCAATGCTGTATCAAAAGCTCTGGCTTGTGCTTGTGTATAAATATCACCAAGACCTTGTTGTAAATTTCTTTGACGTTCTGCTTCTACTATATCTGCTCTTGAACCACCGAATGCTCTAGCTTGTGTTGCCTGTGCTTGGTTGGCAACTCTCTGCATGTCAGATCTTCGCGTTAATTCTCTAGCTGCAACATCTGCCACGTTTGTCATATATGGATTCATATATGTAGAGATGTCCGTTACGGCTGGCATTCCCGCGGCTGTCGCAGCTGTGAATGCTTGTGCCCCTCTGAGACCACCGAGACCTCTGCCTTGTTGAGCTTGTGCCATAGCCTGTTGTTCTAGATCAGAAAAGCCTGCGAGTCTAGGTCCTGTGTATGGTATGAAATTTTCTTTTGCTACATCACCTGCAGTTGCTACTAAAGATGACGCAGCTTTCTGCATGTAGTCAGGAAGTTGTACCTGACTTGTAGAAGTTTGTTGTGCTTGTTTACTTCCAAATAAAAAATCTAACATTATTTATTCTCTCCAAATAATTCAGGCAGGTCTGTTATTGAATCTTCTTTAGCCCTATCTGCTGCATCAGATAAATTCTCTAATAAATTTTTGCGATCAGGATCACCTGTCATAAATCTTTTTCTTAATGACTCAAGAGTCAATGGCATATTAAATCTTCTTTGCAATCTATTAAAGAAATCTATTTCTTCTTCCTCTTCTTCTTCTGTTGGTTTTTCTACTTTTTGATCTTCCACAATTTCTTTTTTATTATCGCCACCTCTATTACGTCTTCTCATTTCTTCTGCGGCTTTCATAGCATCTTGCTTATCATAAAATTCTTTTAATTCTGCAATAGACATATCTTCTAATTTTTTACCACCGCCAAATAACTTACTTAACAATCCTGTGACACCAACACTTGAAAAGAGATCAGATACGTTTTCAATAAAGTTTTTATCTCTAGGTAATTGTCCAAATGTTCTTGCAGCTTTTAAAATATTTTTAGTATCATCACCTAGCATAGTGTTGCCAAATAAATCCTTACCTCCGTAGTCATAAGCAGATAAACTATATTTTAATGCATCAACCGCTTGATCATATGCTGCTTTACCTTTTCCTGTATTATCTTTTTCATATTCTTGTAATAAGTCAACAATACCTTGTGCAGCTTTAATAGGGTCATAGCCTGGTGCTGTAATTGTTTCATCACCAAAAGTAAATTTCTTATTAGGATCTACACCATAGTTACTTATAAAATTTTCTAATCTATCATCTCTTATAGCCGCTTCTAATCCTGCTTGATTCATTTGAAACTGAGTATTAGCTGGACCTGTCGCTGTGCCACCAGATGGTGGTTGCTTAACTTGCATTGCGCTATCAATATCTCTAAGAATTTGATCACGTTCAGCTTGATTGTTTCTAGTGTTTCCACCACCGCCTCCACCTATGGAACCTTGGTAACCAGAATTTTGGCTAGGACTTCTGCTGTATGATCCTGTAAACCTAGGATTTCTTGTCGTATCTCCACGACCAGGAGGAGCAAATGATGGAATGCCTGTGACAGGTTCTGGTTCACCTGCACCACCTAATAGTTTAAGTATGCCTGCTTCTTGTGGATTAATGTATGCAAGAGATTCACCTTCGGGTGCTAATGTATTAATAGTTCTTGCGGCATTTCTAAGTTGAGCTTGTACATTATCTAATGACATGTTATAAAAATCTGGATTATCTGGTTTAGCTACAGGTAATTCATATATACCACTATTAACGTTTCTACCTTGCTTACGTAATAACGCGGCAACACCTGGCGCTACTTCATTTGTGCGCACTGCCATATCACCTGGATTGAGAGGACCTGCAAACTGCATCTAAATATTATACCTTTTTTGTACCTTTCTGACAAGGGGGGCACGCGCAAAATTATAGTGGGTTATTTGTATCACTCGTTACCTCCATTAAACTTACTATCACATGTAGTCTGCCTGCTGTCACAGCTTGGGCTTTTAGTATTTCTGTAGCTTCCATGACTAACGGATTAGTTAAGATCTCGTCTGTCGCGTCACCACTTACAGCTTCTTTCTTTAATCTAAATACAGCAGAGCTAGCGTCTGTAATTGTTAAAGTTGCTGTGTCACCTGAGCCAGAGTCATCAGATATTAATATCGATTTAATAATAGTCTTAGTCTCTGCTGGACACGTGTATATAGTCGTATTGTTTGTTGTAGTTAAATCTACTTTTTTACTTTTATATTCTATAGCCATTAACTTAAAAACCAACTCATAGAAGTTTGCTCCGTTTGATCTGCAATCTTAACAGGAGGACTTTCTTCTGCATAATCTTTTAATTTTAAAACTTGTATCAATGTGTCAAATGTTCTGACATCTATCTTACCTTCTGCTCTTTCTTTATAAGAAGGTTCTGGGTATGCTGGGTTACTGTATAGTGACATTATCTAGCTCCGTCTGTTCTGCCTTCTGCTCGCCATGTACCAAGTCTCCATGATACACCTGTAGCATCTGATTCATATCTGGCTTGGAAAGATCTTCCTCTTGCACGCATATCTAACTTTGTATCTGTGTTTGCTATAGTAAAAGGTCCTTTAGTTATTTCAGAATCTTGTGGATATATTTTTGTTTTTAAAGTAAACTTTAAACTGGTACCTGAACTGTATGTTACATCGGGTATAACTCTATTCACAAAGTAAACATTGTCACCATTTGCATCGCCATTAAAGAAACCTGTTTCTACGAAAGCTGTGATTGCAGAACCTGCTGCATCTGTGCCAGACTCTTGGTTATATTGTAAACCATTATTATCTACAGTTAATGGATTAGCAAAGATATTAGAATCTACCCATGCTGTTCTATCTAATGTACCGATTGACCAGTTGTTGTCTATGTAATTATATATGACATACTTATCAATATCAGTTGAACCTTCTGATGGATAGAACCACCATATCTCATTGAACTTAATATTCTGACCAGCAAATACTTTTTCTCTTTGTACTTGATTAAAGTCATCAAACACGTGCTGTAATACTGGACATGGTAAAGTTCTTACCGCACCATCATACATATAGAAGTTATCCACACCCATCCAGAATGCTGCACCTTCAATTGTGGTAGCCGCGTTCTTAGATATAGTACCTGATATTTCTCCAAGTACAGAGAACGAGAATGTAAAAGGCGGACCAATAAATTGCATAGAATAAACATCCACATCTGTCCATACAAATATCTGACCACGACCTTTTTCTACTGCTTCTATATTAGTTCCTGTACCTAACCTTTGTTCACCAGCTGTGTTTGTTATCTGGGCGTTCCATGTACTTAAACTTTCTTGATCTGAAAATCTTATAGTCATTCTATCATATGTAGAAGAACCTTGAGGATTAGCACCGAATACAATTAAGTGTCTATCTGGTGTAGATACTAACACTTGCCCAACTTTAGTTGGTATCTGTGAAGCATCTCCACTTAAAGTGTTTGTTACATAGTAAGCTAGTGTAGTTCCTCTGTATGTACTGGGTGCTGCTACAAAAGCACTAACATCGAAATAGTATATTGTATCTTCACCACCACCTACAGAAGCTACCAAGTCTTCACCGAAAGCATCAATAGACCAAACTCTAGGAGACAACACAACACCAGAACCTGAACGCGCGGTGCCCCATGAAGAAGCTCCCCACAAACCAGCACCAAAACCATAGCCTGTTAAACCATCGTCTGGTCCGTTGTTAGTTAGGTATCTAACTGTTATAGAACCTCCACCTGTAACACCGCCAGATGAAGCTGTGCCTGAAGAAGCGACAATAGTATATTGATTTGCATTAACATATGTTGCTACATATTCTTGTGCTGCAATAGTAACACCATCAAAGGTTACTGCTGTTTGCACAACAACACGAGAACCTGGGCTAGTGTTAGCTAAACCGTGATTGGTATGTGTTACTGTGACAACATTAGAACCTGCAGAACCTGTAGTGTATGGATTAGTTAAAGTTGTTGGATCTGTTCTAAATGGAGTGATGTCATATACTTGACCACTGTACTCCACAAAGAAGTGAGTTGATGTTCCCATAAATATAAACTTACTACCATCTGTATCTCTATGGGGAAATATTTTACGGCACTGCCCTTGTAGTTGCGATGAACTAAATCGTTTAGTCCAACCACCTATCTTTTCTGCATAGCCTTGAAAGAAGCGCACCTTGTCTGCGTTAGTATAACGCATCTGCGCTTGGTAATCTGTTATGTCTGTGATAACTCCTGGAGGCGCTGTTAATTGTACTAATGGCATTTGCCGTGCCCCCTTTCCTACCTCTTAGGTATATTTATTAAGTAACTCTCCATCCACATTATCTTCTCTTTGATAATGGCAATGTCCTGTTGCATTTGAGTAATACTATCTACTTTAGTTTCAACAGCATCAAGTCTTTCAGACCACATGCCCCATGTCACGGCTATACCAAAAGCCATTACTACATAAGGTGCTATTAATTTAATATCTATCTTCATTATTCTCCTGGGTCGGTTATTGTATTACCCGCGGCAACCCACTCAAGTATTTCTTGGTAGTGCCTGTTGGCTTGATCCTTAGGTACATATAAAGCTGTGCCATCATCATAAGTAGCTTTCAAAGTGCCTTGAACACTAACACCTTCATCATTTAAATAATATACTTGTTCAACTGATTGTATCATTTATAACTCCGCATCTATTGTCATGTCCGCTTCTGGTCTTACAGCAGCAGGAGCATTATCTGACAAAGAATCAAAACTACCAATGGTCATTCTTAGTCCTACTTTTGTGGCATCAAATGCAACTGATGATGGACCTGTAGCAGAGGAACTGTCAGCAGAGGTACCAAATTTTGCTATAAAACCACTAGCACAAGTTATTGTTGGCGATGCTCTAAATAACACAGGGATAGGAATAGTAATATCTGCAGCGTTTGTTGAACCATTGCACATACCAAGCATTACACTCTGATTGTCAAAAACTTGAAAATACCTCATACACTTTCTCAAGTTGTTTTCAAAACTCTCAAAAGGAAAACTAGGTATGGTTGTAGAATCAAACTCACCGACTTCCATTTGTAATCCTGTAATGTACCATTCATTAGATGTACTGTCGGCTAGGTTGACTTGACCAACTGCTCTATTGGCATTTGTTTGAGATTCCCAAGTGGTAGCCAAAGTTCCTGATGTAAAATTACTACCTGCACCTAACCAAAAATTAATTTGTAAACTTCTTGCATTATCGTTATCTAGTGCTCCTGTTGTATCAGCAGGAAAATTTAAAACTTTCTTTTCCCAAGTATTAGAAGAAGATACGGTGTATGCTTGAGATACTGTTCTTGAATTGTCGGCATCAAATAATTCAACTATGTGAGTTCCTGTTTTTGTAGACCTTACCCAAAAGGCAATAGTTACAGCTTCAGCGTTTGATGTGCCTTTTTTTAAAGATTGTACATTTTGACCCTCAAGTCGATAATTTATTGCTGCTTCGTCTGAAGCTGCGGGAGATGCATCTGCTGTACTACACTCTATTTTAAAAGATTTTGAAAATCCTTGTCCTGTTGGAACAGTTGTACTTTGAGCTGTTTTCCAATTACCTAAATTAGATATACCGTGTCTAAATCTATCTGGTCCTTCACTATATCCACTTCCTGAAAAAGCACTACTCGGACCTGCACCTCTTTGAGCAACTTGCATATCTCCGTTGATAATGATCGGTGTGACGAGGCGATCGCTTGGATAACCTCTACTTGTTAAACCTTTATTGGGGATCGTATTTAATGCCATGTTATGCTCCTTATGTTAACCTAAACCCTTGAAAAAAACTCGTTGTTGCTATTACATCACCATTACTACCAGCAGTTGTTTGTGCATAAGTTTCTATATAATCACCAGCGCTTAAATCTACTATTTGCCAAAGTCCTTGTGACATATCTGCATCAGAACCATTACGATTTATATGTGCCCATTGAGTAGAAGGAGTAATTGCTGATCCATTTTTGTATAATTTAAGATTATAAGCACCTAACTGATTTCCTAAAAAAGCATGAAGAAGAAAAAAATACTTGCCACCTTTACCACTTGGCACTGTAAATTTGTTTGAAGCAAAAGCATTATCAGTATCAAATTGCTCAGTATCCCAAGGAATTTTAGTCCAAGTGTCATTAGTTAAATCAAAGTTACCAGACAATCTTACATAAAAATTAGGTGTGTTAGTAGCAACACTTTGAGATGTTATATTACCAGAACCGTCAGAAGTGATTAAAGCATTATCCCCGCTGTCTGCTATTATGTTTACTTTTA
>FUFK010038269.1_pt1 | contig 39661 bp, 43 predicted proteins | sample 1021851 | NCBI WGS metagenome assembly FUFK01 (sample SAMEA51879418, study PRJEB19060) | metagenome
ACCCGATCCCATTCCGAACTCGGAAGTCAAGCCCTTCTGCGCCGATGGTACTTTGTCTTAAGACATGGAAGAGTAGGACATCGCCGGCTATAACCAGATGAAAAAGTATATTATTGTAACTGGCGGTGCTGGTTTCATTGGATCGAACTTAATAGAATTTTTAGTTAAAAAAACTAGTTATAAAATTATAAGTTTAGATAATTACTCAAGTGGATCAAAAAAAAATCATATAAAATCAGAAAGAATAAAATATATTAAAGGAGATACCTTAAAAATTTTTTTTCTACTTAAAAAATATAAAAAACAAATTCACAGTGTTTTTCATTTTGGAGAATTTGCAAGAATTTATCAAAGTTTTAAATATTTCAATCAATGTTTTGATGCAAATTCGATTGGTACAAAAGAAGTTTTTAAGTTTTGTTTAGACAACAAAATTAAACTAATATACTCCGCAACATCTGCAAGCTTAGGAAATAAAGGAAATGATAAAAATTTATCTCCTTATGCATTTACAAAATCAAAAAATCTTGAATTATTAGAAAATTTGAAAAAATGGTTTAATTTAAAATTTGAAATAGTCTATTTTTATAATGTTTATGGCAACAGACAAATCAGTTCAGGTGAAATGGCTACAGTAGTTGGAATATTTGAAAATCAGTTCAAAAAAGGTAAGCCTCTTACGGTGGTAAGGCCGGGCAATCAATCTAGAAGATTTACACATATTAATGATACTGTAAAAGTATGTTACGAGGCTTGGAAGGCAAATAAATGTGCTCAATATAGTATCTCAAACAGAAAATCTTACACAATATTAGAAGTAGCAAAAATGTTTAAAGCAAAAATCAAGTATTTGCCTAGAAGAAATGGAGAACGATATGCCTCAGCTCTAACTAATATATCTCTAAATAATAGAGTTTTTAAAAGATTTGGAAGAATAAGTTTGAAAGATTATGTAACATCGTTTATTAAGACACAAAATTAAATTATGAAAATAGCAAGCTCGTTAAAATCCTTAAAAAAAAGAGATCTAAATTCCAAGTTAGTAAGAAGACGAGGTAGAGTTTATGTAATTAATAAAAAAAATCCTAAATTCAAAGCAAGACAAAAATAATCCTTCAATTACAATTTATGATTATCGCATCTATTTCCGAAAATAAAGAAATTGAAAAAAGAATTGCCATAACTTTAGAAAGTGCAAAAAAATATATAGATCTTGGATTTGAGGTTATATTATCTAAAAATTATGGAATTCATTTAGGTATAAGCGACAATCAATATAAAGAACTAGGAGTAAAAATTGGAAATGATGATAAAGAATTTATTTCTAATGCTGATATTATTCTCCAAATAGGTTTATTAGACGATGAAAGAAGTAAATTTTTTAAAGAAAATCAAACTCTAATTGGAGTTTTAAATCCTTATAATAATAAAGAAAAAATTGACGATTTGTTAAGAAGAAAAATAAATGTTTTTTCTTTAGAGCTTCTTCCAAGAATAACAAGAGCACAATCAATGGACATTTTATCTTCCCAAGCAAATCTTGCTGGATATAAAGCTGTTGTTGAAGCATTTAATAGTTTTGAAAAAGCAATTCCAATGATGATGACTGCAGCAGGTACAATTCCTGCAGCTAAAGTTTTAATTGTTGGTGCAGGTGTTGCTGGTTTACAAGCAATCGCAACAGCAAAAAGAATGGGTGCAATTGTAATTGCAACAGATGTTAGAGTAGCTTCAAAAGAGCAGGTTGAAAGTTTGGGGGGGAAATTTTTAACTGTTGAAGGTGCTGAAAATCTTGAGACAGAAGGAGGTTATGCTAAGGAGGCATCAGAAAATTTTAAAAAGAAACAAGAAGAATTATTATCGGAGACATTAAAGAAAATTGATATTGTAATTTGTACAGCTCTAATTCCTGGAAAAAAAGCTCCAGTGATTATTAAAGAAGATATGATTAATAATATGAATTCTGGTTCAATAATTTATGATTTAGCAGCTATTCAAGGTGGAAACACAGCGCTTACTAAAGTTGATGAAATTGTTGAAAAAAATGGAGTTAAAATAATGGGGGAAAGCAATATTTTAAACAAACTTCCGACTTCTGCATCTAATTTATATGCAAAAAATGTATTTAATTTTGTTTCAAATTTATATGATAAAGAAAATAAAAAATTAAATATAAATTTAGAAGACGAGATAATTGAGAAAACTTTAATAAAATAGAATTATGGAAATAGACCCATTTATATTCAGACTAAGTATTTTCATCCTTTCGATTTTTATAGGATATTATGTAGTTTGGAGTGTAACCCCATCACTTCATACTCCTTTAATGTCCGTTACAAACGCAATTTCATCAGTAATAATTGTTGGTGCAATTATTGCAGGCTTAGCTGGAAATTCTAATAGTATATTTAACACTTCAAGCATCTTTGGTTTTTTAGCAATATCACTTGCAGCTATTAACATTTTTGGAGGTTTTTTAGTTACACAAAGAATGCTTGCAATGTACAAAAAAAAGAAAAAGGATAAATAATGTTATCAGCAAATTTATCAGCAATATTCTATCTCATTTCAGGTGTATTATTTATTTTAGCTTTAAGAGGACTTTCTTCACCAGAGACATCTAGACAAGGAAATTTCTTTGGTATTTTAGGTATGATTATTGCAATAACAGTTACATTTTTATCTATTGGAAATTTTTCAACTGGATTTGTAGTTGTTTTAATCTTTCTTTTAGTAGGGGGCTTAATAGGTGCGTTTATTGCTTATAAAATTCCCATGACAGCAATGCCAGAATTAGTAGCTGGCTTTCATAGTTTGGTTGGACTTGCAGCAGTATTTGTTGCAATAGCTGCTTTTTTAAATCCAGGAGCCTTTAACTTAGGATCACCAGGTAACATTAAACTTGGAAGCTTAATTGAAATGTCAATTGGTGCAGCAGTTGGTGCAATAACCTTTTCAGGATCGATAATTGCTTTTTTAAAACTTCAAGGAATAATGTCAGGATCGCCTATTACTTTTAAAGGTCAGCATCCACTAAATGCTTTGATTCTAATTTCAATAATAATATTAACTTATCTGCTTTGTTCTACTCAATCTTCAAATTTATTTTGGATATTATTAGCAATATCATTTTTAATTGGTTTCTTATTAATAATTCCAATTGGGGGCGCAGATATGCCTGTGGTAATTTCCATGCTAAATTCATATTCCGGCTGGGCAGCTGCTGGAATTGGATTTACTTTAGAAAATACAGCACTAATAATTACAGGAGCTTTAGTTGGTTCATCTGGCGCAATTCTATCTTATATCATGTGCAAAGGAATGAACCGTTCATTTTTTAATGTAATATTGGGAGGTTTTGGAGCAACAGAACAATCTACTTCTAATACCAACAAAGAACAGAGACCAGTTAAGAGTGGTAATGCAGACGATGCAGCTTTTTTAATGAAAAATGCTTCCTCAGTCATAATTGTACCAGGATATGGAATGGCTGTTGCACAAGCACAACATGCATTAAGAGAGATGGTAGATACATTAAAAAAAAATGATATTAAAGTTTCATATGCAATCCATCCGGTTGCTGGAAGAATGCCAGGTCATATGAACGTTTTACTAGCTGAAGCGAATGTTCCTTATGACGAGGTATTTGAATTGGAAGAAATTAATAATGACTTTGCAAATGCTGATGTTGCGTTTGTTATTGGTGCAAACGATGTAACAAATCCAGTTGCAAAAACCGACCCTCAAAGTCCTATTTATGGTATGCCGGTTCTAGATGTTGAAAAATGTAAATCAGTTTTATTTGTTAAAAGAAGTTTATCTCCAGGATATGCGGGAATTGACAATGATTTGTTTTATAAAGAGAATACATTAATGTTATTTGCTGATGCTAAGAAAATGACGGAAGATATAACTAAAAACTTGTAGGCAAAAATTGAGAACTAAAATTTTTTGTGATATTGCTGAATTGGACTTAATCAAAAAGTTTAATAAAAAAAAAATTGTAAAAGGTTTTACCACCAATCCAAGTCTGATGAGAAAAGCAGGTGCAAAAAATTATAAATCTTATTCTAAAAAAATTCTAAAAATTTGTAATAATAAGCCAGTTTCTTTCGAAGTATTTGCAGACTCTTATGATAAGATTAAGAAACAAGCATTAGAAATAAATACTTGGGGTAAAAATGTATATGTAAAAGTACCAATTTTAAATTCCAACGGTAAATTTATGGGTAAAATTATTCAAGACTTAAATAGCAAAGATATAAAACTAAATATAACTGCTGTTTATAGCGCTAAACAGACTAAAAAAATTTTAAAATTTATTAATAAAAAAACAAAAGTAATTATTTCTATATTTGTTGGTAGATCCGCAGATTCTGGAAACGACCCCATACCTGAAATTAAAAAAAGTTTGATATTAGCAAGAAAATTCAAAAATGTTGAAATACTATGGGCAAGTGTAAGAGAGCCACATAATTACACGCAAGCGAAAAAATTAGGTTGTCATATTATAACAATTCCACCTAGTATAATTACAAAGATTGAAAATTTCGGGAAGACTTTTAAAGATCTCACTCTAGAAACAGTTAAAACTTTTCTAAGTGACAGTAAAAAGTCAAATTTTAAAATTTAATTAAAATTGGTTGCGGGGGACGGATTTGAACCGCCGACCTCAAGGTTATGAGCCTTGCGAGCTACCAGGCTGCTCCACCCCGCGATGTGAAAACTTATACATTAATTTAATATCAATAAAAGCAATTTCTTTAAAATTATCTTTATAATTAGCTCATCTGATAACTCAAAAAATGTTATTGAGCTTTTAAACTTTGCAAAAAAAATAAAATAAAAACTATTGGTTTTAGCGACTTTAAGGGAGGTNCATTGAAAAAAAATTGTGATATTTCAATTCATGTTAAAGAAAACAATTATAGTATCTCTGAAGATTCACATCATATTTTGATGCATGTTATTTTGCAATATCTTATAAAAGAAAATAAATAAATTTTTACGTTAAATTCTGTTTTTAAGTTTATTTAACTTTTTAACTCTCTTAATATTCTCCTGAAGAATTCTTTTTTTCTTTTCAGATGGTTTCTCGTAAGTATTTTTGAGTTTAATAATTTTAAAAAAACCGTCTCTTTGAAGTTTTCTTTTTAAAACTCTTAAAGCTTGTTCTATATTATTATCTTTAACTTCTATTTTAATAACTACCCCCAAAAAACGATTTCAATATCACTTTATAATTTAGTTGTCTATTATATTTTTTATAATTGTATCTATGAATTAGAATTTTCATTTTGTTTCTTTTCTCTTTTTATTCTTCTTTCGGCTTTTTCTAAGGCATCAGCTAAGTCTTTTTGGGTAAAAAGACCCATCGCTACCGGATCTTTAGGATTTAAATTGTTATAGTTCCAATAATTCTTGTTTCTTATAGATGTGACTGAATTTTTCGTAATTCCGACTAACTTTGCAATTTGAGAGTCCTTCAAATTTGAATGCTGCTTTATCAACCAAAGAGCAGAGTCTGGTTTGTCTTGTCTTTTGGATAGTGGTATATATTTTTTTGTTTTTTTATTTTCACCATCAATTTTAATCTCATTCACAAGTAATTTAAGAGGTCGGCTTGAGTCTTCAGAAGAAAGAGTTATCTCTTCTCTGCTTAGTTGCCCAGAAATAATCGGATTATATCCAACTATACCCTTAGCAACTTCACCGTCAGCAATTCCTTGTATTTCCACTTCGTGTAACTTACAGAATTCAGATATTTGTCTGAAGGTCAATGATGTATTTTCAACTAGCCAAACAGCAGTTGCCATGGGCATTAAAGGTGCATTACTCATTATTTAGTTTCAGATCTAAAATTTTGAAATTTTTTGTTGAATTTGCTAACTCTTCCTTTGTCAAGAATTTTCTGTTTTCCTCCGGTCCAAGCCGAATGTGATTTAGGATCTATTTCAAGTTTCAAAATTTCGTCTTTAGAACCCCATGTCGATCTAGTCTCAAATTGAGTACCATCTGTCATCTCTACTTTTATAGCGTGATAGTCAGGATGTATGTTTTTTTTCATAGCCGGGTTTATAACAAAAAGTTAAATAAAAACAATTAAAAGTTAGATAATTTTTTTACCATTTTATCATATATACTTGTACTTGCTGCCCTTATATTGATATTAGCTTCATTATATTTGGTAAAATCATTAGTGGTTCCGCCAGCTTCATTTACTATAAGTACACCAGCAGCTATATCCCATAAATTAATTTTATTATGAAAAAAACCGTCCAACCTACCTGATCCTACATATGCTAAATCTAGAGCCGAACTTCCTGAATTTCTAATGTTCAAACTTGGATAAATATTTTTTAAACCTTCAGGATTAGATGAAAATAAACAATCTTCGATGTTACTTTTACTAGAAACCCTTATTCTATGGTTATTAAAATATGCTCCATTATTTTTTTCGGCAAAAAATATTTCATTTTTTATCGGATCAAATATTAATGCAGATTTTAAATCATTCTCTATTTTAAGTGCCACAGAAATTGCAAAATGTGGTATTCCATGTAAAAAATTTATTGTGCCATCAATTGGATCAATAATCCATATTTTATCTTTATCATTATTAATAATTTTTCCACTTTCCTCAGTTAAAAAAGAATAGTTTTTTTTGGCTTTAACCAATTCATCAATAAGTATTTCTTCAACTCTTTTATCAGTTTTAGTTACAAAATCTCTTGGTCCTTTTTTTGCAACTTGTAAATTTTCAACTTCTCCAAAATCTCGAATAATTACTTTTGATGCCTTTTCACAAGCCTTAATCATTATATTTAAATTTGGGGAAATTGAATTCATATTTTAGACTTTCTTTACATACTCCAATGTTCTGGTATCCAAAATAATATCATCATCTATTTCTACGAATGGGGGGACCTGTATTTTAACTCCATTTGTAAGTACAGCTGGCTTGTATGAAGATGAAACAGTTTGACCTTTTAATGCTACATCTGTTGAAGAAATTTTGCATTGCACTTGATTTGGGAGTTCAACTGAAATTGCATTCTCATTAAAAAAACTTACTATAACATCTAGATTTTCAGTCAATAATTTACCTTTTTCACCAACTATGTTTTTTTTAATCTCTATTTGTTCAAATGATTTCGGGTCCATAAAGAAATAATTATCTTCATCTGAGTAAAGATAATTAAAATTGGTTTCTTCGACTGTAGCTTTTTCTACAGTCTCATTTGATCTAAATCTCTCATTTAATTTAGTATTTTTTCCTACACTCTTCATTTCTACTTGAGCAAATGCTCCACCTTTGCCAGGTTTAACATGCTGTGTCTTTAGAACTTGCCATAAATCGTTTTTATACTCTAAAAGCATTCCAACTCTAATTTCTCCTGCACTAATTTTCATTTTAAATATCCTATTGCTTGTTTAGGTTTATATTTTTTATTATTCCAAATGTAACTTGAGATAGCTAAAAAATTGGCTTTATTCAATAACAGTTTTTTATAATTGATAGAATTAATTCCACCAATTGCAACTATAGGAATATTAGTTAGTTTGGATGCTGCATTTAAAATTTTAGGAGTGGCTTGATATTTTGTTTTCTTTGTTTTTGTAAAGTTAAAAGCGCCAAATGCCAAATAATCAGCTTTGAATTTGATTGCGTCTTTTGCGAGTTTTATTGAGTTATGGCAAGTAATTCCTATGATTTTATTTCCAATAATTTTTCTAGCTTTACTAATATGCATATCTTTTTGTCCTAAATGACAACCATCTGCATTAAGTTTTCTTGCAAGCAGGGGATCATCATTAACTATAAATTTTATATTTTTCTTTTTACAGATTTTTTGTATTTTATTTCCAATGGAAAGTTTCTGTTTTGTAGAGTATTTTTTTAATCTCATCTGAAAGAAATTCACTTTATTACTTTTAATTACTAATCTTAGATCTTTATAGAAGTTTTTAGTTATTTTATTTGGAGAAATAAGATAAATAAATTTTTTTTTATTTATTTTCAAGCTCTACAAACCATTTCCCTTTAGCAGCCAAAGTGCACATTTTAGCTCTGTGATTAAAAGTATTTTGTGTTGCCTCTTTATCATTAATATTTTTTGACCACTGTTGAAGAGCACTTTGTTGAAGAGCTCTTCCGTATGAATAAGTCATTATGAAATTTGTATTATTATTTTTATTTATCAAATTTAAATTTTCAGTAGCCTCTATTTCTGATTGACCTCCGGATAAGAAAGCAATCCCAGGCACTTCACTAGGAACCGATTTTTGTATGCACTCAAGTGTTTTTTTTGATACCTCTGAGTTAGATATTTTGTCTTTTGATTGGCTACCAGACAAAATCATATTTGGTTTTAAAATAATTCCTGAAAGATCAACTTTATGTCGTATTAATTCATCAAAACATTTTTTAATTACCTCTGAAGTTTTGACTAAACAAACTTCAGCAGAATGATCTCCATCCATTAATAGTTCAGGTTCAACTATTGGAACCATGCCGCTTTCTTGAACTAGTGAGGCGTATCTTGCAAGCGCATGAGCATTACTATGAATTGCAAGTTTACTTGGATAATTTTTATTTATAATATAGACACCTCTCCATTTTGTAAAACGAGCTCCAAGGTCATAATATTTACTTAATCTTTCTCTGAGTCCATCTAAACCTTCAGTAATTTTTTCTTCAGATGAGTTTGCCAAAGTTTTTGCACCTGTATCAACTTTAATTCCAGGTACTGCGCCTGAAGATGAAATTAACTGGGGGATAGGTTTTCCAGAACTTGTTATTTGGTTTATAGTTTCATCGTAAAGAATGACGCCACCAATGCATTCCTTCATGCTTTCTGATGAGAAGATTGTTTCTCTAAATAAAAGTCTATTTTCTGCCGAAGAAGCTATTTTTACCGCTTCGAGTCTTTTTGTCATAGTTCCGTTACTCTCATCTGCTGCTAAAATACCTTTACCATTTGAAATTATACTGATTGCAATTTTATTAAGTTCTGACATATGAGTTTAAAGCGGTTATACCAGGAAGTTCTTTTCCTTCAAGATATTCTAAAAAAGCTCCACCTGCAGTTGAAACAAAATTAAAACTATTGAAAGCCTTTAAGCTGTTTAATAAAGAAACAGTATCACCACCACCAACAACTGAAAAAATTTTGTTTGCATTATTATTTTCAATTATTTTATTTGCTATTTCAATACTTCCATTAGCAAAATTTGGATTTTCAAAATATCCAGCTGGCCCATTCCACAATATAGTTTTACTTTTATCAATAATTTTTTTTATTTTTTTGATGGTTTTTGGTCCAATGTCTAAAATCATTTCATCAGCCTCGATTTGATTTAATTCTTTGATATGATTGGTCCCGTTAAAATCAAATGCTACAACTACATCATCTGGATAAGTTATTTCACAACCTTCTTTTTTTGAAAGTGAGATAATTTCTTCAACTATTTGATTACAATTTGGTTCTTTAACTGATTTGCCAATATTATTGCCAAAATATTCAATAAAATTATTTGCCATTCCACCAACAATAATAATGTTATCAAATTTAGGTATTAAATTTTTAATAACATTTATTTTAGTGGAAATTTTAGATCCTCCAATTACACAGGTTATTGGTCTTGTTATTTCATTTATAATTTTATTTAATGCATTAACTTCTAATTCAAGCTGCAAACCTGAAAAAGACGGTAAATATTTTGAAATTTGATGTATTGATGCGTGAGGTCGATGAGAACAAGAAAAAGCATCATTAACATAAATATCACCTAGACTTGATAAGTGCTTCGCAAATTCAGAATCATTTTTCTCTTCTTCAGCATAAAACCTTATATTTTCTAAAATTTGTATTTCTTCATCAAATTTCTCAAAGAAAACTTTATTTTTTATTTCATAAATGTTTTCTTTGATAAGTTTAACATTAGTATTTAATTTTTTTTGTAAATCCTCAACTATTGGCTTTAAAGACAACTCTTTTACCATTTTTCCTTTTGGTCTTCCCACATGTGATAAAATAATTATCTTAGCTTTTTGCCTAATTAAATAATTTAAGGTAGGTAAAATTTTATCTATTCTTGTTGTATCTATTATTTTTCCGTTTTCCAAAGGTACATTTAAGTCTAATCTTAATAAAATTTTTTTATTTTTAAGGTTTTTTTCGTTTATTATGCTTCTCATTAAGAGATTTTATGAACAATTTTAGCGATATCGCACATTCTATTAGAAAACCCCCATTCATTGTCATACCAAGCAGATATTTTACCCATATTAGTTCCAACCACGTTTGTTAAAGAAGCATCAACAATTGCAGAGGCAGGATGGTGATTAAAGTCAACAGAAACTAGTTTCTCGTATGTAACTTCTAGAACATTTTTCAATTCATTTTGAGAAGAAGCATCGAATACATCATTTATTTTTTTTATATTAATTTCTTTTTTCGTACAGAATACTAATTCGACTAGCGATACATTAGGTGTTGGAACTCTCATAGCCACCCCTTCTAATTTACCTTTTAGACTTGGTATTATTTCACCTATCGCTTTTGATGCTCCAGTGGAGGTTGGAACTATTGATTGACTTGCTGCCCTTGCTCTTCTTAGATCTTTATGGGAATTATCTAGAATTCTTTGATCACTTGTAAAAGCATGAATAGTAGTCATAAAACCTTTTTCAATTTCAAAATTATTATTAAGGACATTTACAACTGGCGCTAAACAATTAGTTGTACATGAAGCAGCAGATATTACTTTATCGTCCTTTGATAAAATATTTTCATTTACACCAAACACTATTGTTTTGTCAGCATTTTTACATGGAGCAGAAACGATCACTTTTTTGGCTCCATTTTTGATATGTGCCAGCAGTTTTTCTTTTGAATTAAATTTACCGGTACACTCAAAAACATAGTCTACATCATGTTTTCTCCAATCAATATTTTCAATTTTTGATTCTTGAGAAAAAGTAATTTTATCTTCATTAATTATTAATGCATTTTCTTCAAATTTCAGATCTACATTAAATTTCCCATGAATAGAGTCATATTTTATTAATTGCGAAGTGGCCTCTGCATTTGATCTATTGTTTATATGCGTAATTTTAAAATTTTTTTTCCCAGTCTCTATAATTGATCTGACTATCATGCGACCAATTCTACCCATCCCATTAATTCCAATCTTGATAGTCATTTTTAGTTTTCTATTATTTTTTTTAATTTACCTGCCATATTTGAGGGTACTAAACCAAAATATTTAAATATATCTTTATAGGGAGCACTTTTCCCAAATACATCAATTCCAAAAGTCATTCCAAAATCACCTACATATTTTTTCCAACAGTCACTTGATCCTGCTTCAATAGATATTTTTAACTTAGTTTCGCTTAAAATTTTATTTTTATATCCATTTGATTGTATGTCAAAAAGCTCCATGCATGGTACCGAAATAACTTTTGAATATATCTTATATTTGGCTAATTTATGGCTGGTCTCTATTGCAAGGTTTACCTCAGAACCACTAGCTAAAATTGTTAATTTTATTTTTTTGTTTGTTCTTAAAACCTCATATGCTCCAAATGAGCACTTGTTTGTTTTTGAGTATTTGTTTCTAATGGGATTAAGATTCTGTCTGGTCAAAGATAGAATGCTTGGCGTTTTAGAGCTCTTTAAAGCATGTTCCCAACATTCAATAGTTTCGAATCTATCCGCAGGTCTAAAAACATTAAGGTTGGGTATTGACCTTAATCCAGATAATTGTTCAATAGGTTGGTGTGTTGGTCCATCCTCTCCTAGTCCAATAGAGTCATGAGTCATTACATATATGACCTGTTGCCTCATCATCGCCGCCAATCTTATTGATGGTTTACAATAATCTGAAAAAATTAAAAAAGTTCCTCCGAAAGGTATGAATTTACTGTGCAAAGCTAATCCGTTCATTATACCACACATTGCATGCTCTCTTACTCCATAATGAATATAATTTCCGTCAAAATTTCCTGGTTTAACTATTTTATGATAATTTGTTTTCGTATTATTTGATCCAGCAAGATCTGCTGACCCACCAAGAAGTGTATTACTTTTTTTAACAAGAGACCTAATAATCGACTCAGAAGATTTTCTTGAAGCAAGACTTTTACTATTTTTTAAAGCTATTTTTTTCTCAATTATTATAGACTTTTCAAAATCATTTTTAAAAAATTTATTTATTTTACCTTTTTTCTTTCTATAAAGTTTGTTCCATTTATACTCAATTTTTTCTCCCTTTTTTCCAATCTCTTTCCAAGTATCCAATATATTTTTAGGAATTTGAAATGGTTTATAATTCCATCCTAACTCTTTGCGCACTAATTTAATTTCCTCAGCACCTAGTGGACTTCCATGTGAGGAAGCTTTTCCAGATTTGTTAGGTGATCCATAACCAATTTTAGTCTTACAAGAAATAACAGATGGTTTTTTTGCTTTTTGAACTTTTTTGAGGGCTTTATATATTTCATTTTCTTTATGACCATCGATTTCTATGTAATCCCAGCCATAACTTTCAAATCTTTTCTTAAAATTATCAGAAACTGCTAAACTTGTTGGTCCATCTATAGATATAGAATTATTATCAAATAACATTATTAAATTTTTCAGTTTTAGATGTCCAGCTAAGCTCATAGCTTCATGACTTATACCTTCCATTAGACAGCCATCCCCTGCAATTACATAAGTTTTGTGATTTATAATATCTTTACCGATTTTCTTTTTTAAAATTTCTTCTGCTAATGCAAAACCTACTGCATTAGAAATTCCTTGTCCTAAAGGACCTGTTGTGGTTTCAATACCAGAGTTTTCAACATACTCAGGATGACCTGCGCAAATAGAGTCAATTTGTCTAAAATTCTTTATGTCATTTAATTTAACACTTTTATAACCCGTTAAGTAAAGTAAAGAGTAAAGCAACATAGATCCATGACCAGCAGATAAAACGAATCTATCTCTATTAATCCAGCTGGGATTTTTTGGATTAAATTTTAGAAAATATTTGAAAAGTATTGTAGATACGTCAGCCATTCCCATTGGCATACCTGGGTGCCCAGAATTAGCTTTTTGCACGGCATCCATCGAAAGAACACGTATAGAGTTAGACAAGATCTTATTTAATTTTTTCAAAATTTATCCTTTGTAGACTTAGGTGAATCAATTTTATAATATAGATGTATATATGAATTCGATTAGTGAAAAAGAAAAAAAACTATTAGAAACTTTAGATAAATTAAAAAATCTTGAAAATATAAAACCAGATAAAATTTTGGAGTTAGAAAATCTAGCAAACCAAAAAAATCAATTAGAAATTGAAAAAAAAGAAATAGAACAAAAGTACAATACACTTCAACAAGAAAACCAGACTCTTAAACAGAAATTTGATGATTTTAAAAAAAAAGAAATTGAAGAAAAAAAAAAAGAAGACCAATTTTCTGAAAAAATTGATGAATTAAACCAAGAAACAGATAATTTAATGGAAGAACTTGATAAATGGCAAATTTAAATATTAAATTTAATGGAAAAGAGTTTTTGCTATCTTGTGAAGATGGGCAAGAAGAGCATTTAGAGGAATTAGCTATATATTTAAACGAAAAATTTAATAATCTTAAAAACTCTTTAGGAAATATAGGGGAGAGTAAACTTTTACTTATAACTTCTATCTCTGTTTTAGATGAATATTATGAGACTAAAAAAAAAATCGACATACAAAAAAAAGAAATAAATAAAATTACTGAGAAATTTAAAGAACTCAAATCTTTAGTATATAATTATAGAGATTTAAAGGAAAAAGAGATAACTGAATTAAGTAAAAACCAGGATGATCTAAAGAATGAAATCGAAGCAAATAAGAATGATTATGAGACTTTAGTTGATAAGACTACACTCGAGTTAGAAAATTTTATCAAAAGAAATGATCCAGACACAAAGACTAATTAACTAAAGTGTCTAAGGAAAATTTAAGAAAAAAATTAATCAATTTAAGAAAAACTAATTTTAATGAACAAGGTATAAACATTATCCAATTTAAAAGGATATTGAAAAAATTAAATTTAAAAAAAAAAATTCATATTGGTGGATATTATCCGATCAATAGTGAAATAGGATGTTTAGATATTTTAGAAGAGTTAGAAAAAAATAATTTTAAAATATCATTACCAGTTACTAAGAAAAATAATGATATGGATTTTTATGAATGGTCTTTTCAAGACTCGCTTAAAATTAGTTACCAAGGTATTCCTGAACCAAATACCAAAAAAAAAGTTTTTCCTGATATTTTGATTGTTCCCCTTGTTGGATTTGATAATAATAAATTTAGATTAGGTTATGGGGGCGGATTTTATGATCGATATATTATAAAACTTTCAAATTTGAAAAAAGTTTTAACAGTTGGATTTGCTTTTTCATTTCAAAAAATTAAAAAGATTCCAATAAACAAGTTTGATCAAAAATTAGATTTTATTTTAACAAATAAAGGAATAATAAAATGAATATTTTATTTCTAGGAGATATAGTTGGAAACAGTGGTTGTAGTGCAATAAAAAAATTTTTACCAAAAATTATAAAGACAAAAAAAATAAACTTTGTTGTTGTAAACGGTGAGAATGCTGCAAAAGAAGGTGTTGGAATAACTGAGAATATAGTAAATGAATTACTTAGTTGTGGAGTTGATGTAATTACTACTGGTAATCATGTCTGGGATCAAAAAGAAACATTTGAATTTATTAAAAATCAAAAGAGATTATTAAGACCACTAAATTTGTCTGGCGATGTTGCAGGCGATGGTTTTGGCATTTATGATTCTTTTGGTGGTTACAAAGTTGGTGTATTAAATTTAATTGGAAATGTTTTTATGAAAAAATCTGATGATGTCTTTATAAAAAGTAAAGAATTCTTAGATCAAAATACTCTTAAAGAAAAATTTGATTTTCTTATAGTTGACTTTCATGGTGAGATTACAAGTGAGAAAATGGCCATTGGCCACGTATTTGACGGGAATGCTACATTTGTTGTAGGCACTCATACTCATGTGCCTACTAACGATGGAAGAATTTTAAGTAAGGGAACTGCGTATTTAACAGATGCAGGAATGTGTGGTGATTATAATTCAGTAATTGGGATGAATGCTGAAAATTCTATTAACAGGTTTTACAAAAGAGACTCTTTAAAACATTTTCCTGCTGAAGGAGAGGCTTCACTTTGTGGAGCAATTATTGAAGCCAATCCAAAAAACGGTTTGGCATCAAATATAAGTCAATTTATATTTGGTGGTCAACTTCAGAAAGAATTTTAAATCATGGCAGGCCATTCTCATTGGGCAGGGATTAAACATAAAAAAGGGAAAGCAGATAAGCAAAGATCTGCTATGTTTTCTAAACTATCAAGGGAAATTACAGTAGCAGCAAAACTTGGAGATAAAAATCCAGACATGAATTCAAGATTAAGATCTGCGATCCAGGCTGCTAGATCAGCAAATATGCCGAAAGATAATATTGAAAGAGCCATCGACAAATCGTCAATAGCGGCAGACTCTAATTTTGAAAATATAAGATATGAAGGATTTGGACCTGCAAAAACAGCAATAGTAGTTACTACTTTAACAGATAATAAAAATAGAACTGCATCAAATATAAGAACAATTTTTCAAAAATATGGAGGGGGACTTGGCACTCAAGGTTCAGCATCTCATAACTTTATTCAATTAGGAGTTATTAAAATTGATAAAGAAGAAATGGGTGAGGAAAAAGTTTTCAACCTAGCAACTGAAGCCGGAGCTACTGATTGTATATTTCATGAGAATTATTATGAGATATACACAAATAATGATGAGATATATGATGTAAAAAATTTATTGGAAAAAGAGATTTCAAATTTTATATCTACTGAAATTGAATGGATTCCTGTAAATAAAATTAATCTAAATGACGAAGATAAAGAAAAAATGAAAAAGTTTTTGGAAATTTTAGAAGATGATGATGATGTTCAAAACGTTTTTACAAATGCAAATTAATTTAATTTTATGTTAATAATTGGGATAGATCCTGGAATAACTGGTGCAATTAGTTTTTTTGAAGATGGAGAATTAAAGGATGTAATTGATATGCCTACTATGGCATCAGGCAATAAGAATAAAAAGCAAATTAATAGTAGCCAAATATTTAATGAAATATCTTTAAGAATTCAAAATCATAAATCTGAGAATATAAACGTAGTAGTAGAACAAGTTTCAGCAATGCCTGGACAAGGTGTTACTAGTATGTTTAATTTTGGACAATCATTTGGAGTTTTAAAAGGTGTTTGTGCTGCAATGCAACTACCAATTTTTTTTGTAAGACCTGCAAAATGGAAAAAGCATTATGATTTAATAAATTCTCAAAAAGACTCTAGTAGAGTTAAAGCAATCGAAATGTTTCCTAAGTTTTCATCGATGTTATCTCGAAAAAAAGACACCAACAAAGCAGATGCAATATTAATAGCTAATTATCATCTAAATTCACAAGAAAAATAATATTTAGCTTACCTTTAAAGACAAATTCATGACACATTTTAGTGTGAAATCAATTAAATGGATGCAGATATAACTTCCCAAGCAGTTGGTTTAGCAAGTAATACAGATTTTTCAATTTTAAGTTTATTTTTGAGAGCTGATTTAATAGTCAAATCTGTGATTATCATTCTAATTGCTAGCTCAGTTTATTCTTGGGCCATAATTTTTGATAAAATTATTATGTTTAGAAGAATTAATAAAGACTCAGAGGATTTTGAAGAAAGATTTTGGAAATCTAAGTCAGCAGAAACATTTTATAATAGTCTACCAGCAACGTTAGATAATCCAATGGCTCAATTATTTAAAGACTCAATGCAAGCAGTTATGAAGTCAAGGTCTAAAACGAATATTAGTCAAAGACTTGAAAATATTTTAGAGGTGAACATTGAAAAGCAAATGAATGTTGTTAATAATAAATTTACTTTTCTTGCAACAGTAGGATCTACAGCACCATTTATTGGATTATTTGGAACAGTCTGGGGAATAATGAACTCTTTTCAATCAATTGCTATATCAAGAAACACTAGTTTAGCCATTGTAGCACCTGGAATTGCAGAGGCCTTATTTGCAACTGCTCTAGGTTTGTTAGCAGCAATACCAGCGGTAATTGCTTATAATAAATTTGGAAATGACTCCAAAAAATATTCACAAAAATTAGAAAATTTTTCAAAAAGATTTATTTCAATAATCTAATATGTCATTTAACTTAAAGCGCTCAGAAAGAGAACCGATGAGTGAAATAAATGTAACCCCCTTCGTTGATGTAATGCTTGTGCTTTTAATTATTTTTATGGTCACTGCACCTTTGTTAACTGTTGGGGTGCAGGTTGATTTACCAGAAACTTCAGCTGATACCTTACCAGAGGAAAGTGAACCTCTCACATTAACTATAAACTCAAAAGGTGAAGTTTTTATTCAAGAAACAAAAATCGAATTTAATAACCTAATTAAAAAAATTTTAGCTGTGTCTAACAATAGAACTGACACCAGAATTTATGTAAGAGGTGACAAAACAATCAATTATGGAAGAGTTTTAGAAGTAATGGGTAAACTTTCAGGCTCAGGTTTCACTAAAGTTGCCTTAATATCTGAGCCATATAAAGAGAGATAGCATTGTTTAGAAAAATTTCATTTAGTGATTTTACAAGTGGATTTAATAATTTTTCTTTTGGAATGTTATTTTCTGTAATTTTTCATGTGACAATATTTTTTACTACAATATTTGCACTTCCATTCGTTGTAAAAAAGCCTTTAGAGTTAATGCCAATTGTTTCGGTTGAATTGATACAAATATCTGAGAAAACTAATATCCCATATGCACCAAAGGCTGCAAAAATTATAGAAAAGGCAAAAAATGATAATAAAAAACTACTGTCTGAGCAAGCGCCACCAAAAGAGATAGAAAAAGAGCAAAAAAAGCAAGTAAAATTTGAAAATCAAAAAGATGAAATTGATTTATCAAAATCCAAAAAAGTACCTATGCCTGAGAAAAAACAAGAAAAAGTTAAACTAGAAAAATCCGAAACTATTCCATTGCCTGATAAAAAGTTAGAAAAAATAGAAACCAAACAAGAAACTGAACAACAACCTTCAAAAGAAGATAAAAAAATAGTTGTTGAAAAAGAAAAAAGAAAAAAAATTGAAAAAAAAATTGATAATGACGCTGTGATAAAAGAATTTGCAAAAGTTAAAAAACCTTTGAAAGATGAAAAGGCAAAACAAGTGTCAGAATACGAAAAAAAAGATATTGATGTAAGCAAAATTAAAGGCTTAATTGCAAAACAATACGAGAATGTAGGTGAAGTTAAAAAAAAGGCAGATGGAATTACACAATCAGAAGACAAGTCTATGAAACTCTCTAAATTAAGTGTAACCACTGAATATGCAGTTAGACACCAAATTTATACATGTTGGTCTGTACCCACTGGGCTACCATATAGTGAAGATCTACTAGTTACTGTAAAACTTAATTTAGAAAAAAATGGAATTGTAAAAAACTTTGAAATGTTGGATCATGTAAGAATGAATACACCTGGCGAAGGAGCTTTTTATCAAATAGCTCAAAGTGTAATTAGAGCGATTAGACTTTGTAACCCTATAAAAAACCTCCCAACAACAAGTTATGAAAAATGGAAAACAATGATATTAAGATTTAATCCAATAGAAATGATGGGTGGATGAGAAATAAACTTTTATTATTAATTATTTTTTATTTAATTTTAAAGCCTGGCATATCTTATTCACTTGTTGAAATCGATATAACAAGAGGAAATCTTGATCCTTTACCAATCTCGGTTTCTCCCTTTTTTACTGATGATAAGTCTAAAGAAAAAATTAAAAAAAATCTAGATATAGATAATATAGGTTTAGAAATTTCAAAAGTGATCGAAAATAATCTAAAGAAAACTGGATTGTTTGATACTCTGGACAAAGAATCTTTTTTGCAAAAGCCAGATATCGCACATCTAAAACCAAGGTTTGAAGATTGGGTTTTGATTAAATCTCAGGTTTTAATCACCGGCAAAGTTACCTCTAAAATTATTAACGAAAAAGATTATATAAGAATTGAATTCAAACTCTGGGATATTTTAGGCGCAAAAATGGTTGATGGATTTTCTTTAACAACAGTTCCAACAAACTGGAGAAGAGTTGGTCATAAAATTTCTGACAAGGTTTATGAACGTTTAACAGGTGAAAGTGGTTATTTTGATACTAGAATAATATATGTTGCAGAAGAAGGACCAAAAACTCAAAGAGTAAAAAAGTTAGCCATCATGGATCAAGATGGTTTTAATACAAAGTATTTAACTTTAGGAAATGAGTTGGTATTAACCCCAAGATTTAATCCAACTAACCAAATGGTAACTTATCTATCATATTTTAGAAATATGCCTAGAGTTTACCTATTAAATATTGAAACAGGCAAACAAGAGGTTGTTGGAGACTTTCCTGGAATGACATTTGCTCCAAGATTTTCCCCAGATGGAAAAAAAATTATAATGAGTTTAGCAAAAGATGGTAATTCAGAAATTTGGGTTAGAAATTTAGAGACAAATATACAAGAAAAGTTAACTGATCATCCCTCTATTGATACTTCACCATCTTACTCACCTGACGGGAAATATATTACATTTAATTCTGATAGAAGTGGTTATCAGCAAATTTATGTAATGAGAAGTGATGGATCAAAAGTTAAAAGAATTTCATTTGGAAAAGGAATTTATGGTACACCAGTTTGGTCACCAAGAGGAGATTTAATTGCATTTACAAAGTTACACAAAGGTAAATTTTTTATTGGAGTTATGAGAACAGATGGGTCTGGAGAAAGATTACTTACTGAAAATTTTTATCAAGAAGCTCCTTCATGGTCTCCAAATGGGAGAATAATAATATTCTATAGAGAAACAAAAACTGATGATAAAGGCCAGGGATTTTCTGCAAAATTATGGTCAATTGATTTAACTGGATACAACGAGAGGTTGGTAAAAACTGATACCGATGCTTCAGACCCATCATGGTCTTCTTTACTAGGAAATTAAAGAAAATCCAAGATTCTGTTAAATTTGGTTGATTTTTCTGGACAAAACATCTAATTACATGGTTAAGTTCACTATATTCTATTGAAGGAGCAAAAATGAATCTAAGCAAAATTTTAAAAAATGCATTTCTTGTTGTTATATTTGGTTTAATTGTTACCGCATGTGCAACTAAGAAGTCTGTAAAAACTACAACAGAGTCATCTACCACTAAAGCGGCAGAGACTCAAAAAGCAGATCCAATTGAAAAATTAGATGCGTTAATGCAGGGTGACGTTTATATAGGCTCTGATACTGTAGGAGAGCTCGCAAGTGGAGTTCCTGACAGAGTATTCTTTGCAACAAACGAAACAATATTAACAACAGCTTCTAGAGAAACTCTAAGAAAGCAGGCTGCTTGGTTAAGACAGAACTCAGATGTGACTGTCGTGGTTGAAGGTCACGCGGATGAAAGAGGCACAAGAGAATATAACCTAGCTTTAGGTGAGAGAAGAGCTAATGCAGCAAAAGACTATTTGATGACTTATGGTGTTTCGTCTGATCGAATTAAAGTTTTAAGTTATGGAAAAGAGAGACCTGTAGACTCAGGTTCTAATCCACTTTCATGGTCAAAAAATAGAAGATCTGTAACAGTCAAAGCAAATTAAATATAAATAAAAAAAAGACCCTTACTTTAAAGAAGTAGGGGTCTTCTTTTTGCCATTATTATAACTACAAATGTTTTTATGAAATCATTTTTTAAGTTAATCTTTATTAACTTTGTTTCATTTTTATTTTTTTCAGCAAGCATTTCATTTTCTCAAGAGCAAGAAGTACGAGAAATTTTAGAAAATATTCAAAAAGATCTTAGAACTCTAGAAAGAGCAGTTTACTCCCAGTCATTTTCCGAAAATTCAGACATAAATACAACTCAAAAAGCATCAACAAAGGAGTCTGAGCAAGCGTTAACAAAACATTTATTAAAATTAAGTGAAATAGAAACACAGTTTCAGGAATTAACAAATAAATTTGAAGAAATTAATTTTAAATTAGACAAACTTTCTAATAAACTTTCTAAAGCTCAGCAAGATAATCAATTAAGATTTGAGCAAATTGAGCAAGCTTCTATTGTTAATACAAATAATGAGTCTCTTACTTCTTTACCTAAAACTGAGCAAACATTTGTAAATGAAGAAATAAATAAAAAAAAAATACTTCCTGGATCTTTAGAACCACAGTCACTAGGAGAAGCATCTTATAAAGATATGACTACTAGTGATGATACACAAGTAATAGAGTCCGTAGAACAGACTGAAGCAATAATCTCAGAAGTTTTCAATTCAGAGGAAAAACTATTGCCTGACGCTAGTCCAAAAGAGCAATATCAATTTGCAAGAAATTTTTTAAAAGTTGGCGATTATACAAGTGCTGAAAAAGCTTTTAGAGAATTTGTATTGACTAATCCTGATAACGAATTATCAGGTAATGCACAATATTGGTATGCAGAAACATATAGAATAAGGCAAATGTACACTGATGCTGCCACTGCATATTTGGAAGGTTATCAAAAGTATCCAAAAAGCAAGATTGCTCCTGAAAATTTATTGAAACTAGGAGTATCATTGGTTCAGATGGGAGAGAAAGAACAAGGATGCTTGATGATTGCTGGAGTTAAAAAACAATATCCTGACGCAACTCAATCTGTACTTCAAAAAGCAAAGTATTATGAAGAAAAAGAATTTGAGTGTAAAAAAGAAAATTCATAATTTTTATTCCAAAAAATTAGACGATCCAAGAATAAAAAGAATTTATTTTAATTTCAAAAAAAAAATATCTAGCCATATTGCAAACAGTTTTTGTGTAGCTGTTTCAGGAGGAGTGGACAGTATGGCATTATCATTTTTAGCTAAATGTTATTCTATAGAAAAAAACAAAAAGTGTTATTTTTTTATCGTAGACCATAAACTGAGAAAAAATTCAACTATTGAGGCCAATTTAGTAAAAAAAAAACTAAAATCATTCAGAATTTCTAGCAATATACTTACAATTAAAAATGAAAAAAAATCAACAAATATTCAATCTTTTGCAAGAGATAACAGATACAAATTAATTATCAAACAAAGTTTAATTAAAAACATTGATATGATTTTAACCGCACACCACGCAGACGATTTGATTGAAAATTTTTTTATACGATTATTAAGAGGCTCAGGTTTAAAAGGTTTAATTTCATTTAGTAACATTAAATCCAAAGTGAAAATTGATGATAAAATTTATATTCTAAGGCCACTAATTGATATACCTAAAAAAGATTTGGTATATATTTCAAAAAATACTTTTAATTTTAATGTTAATGATCCTTTTAATTCCGATGATAAATTTTTAAGAGTAAAAGTAAGAAAATTAATCTCAAATTTAGAGAAAGATGGATTAACTTTTAAGAAGTTTAAATTATCTCTAAATAATTTAAGTAAAAGTAATTATGCTGTAGATTATTATGTTAAAAAAAATATTAATGATAATTCAAATTACTTAAAACTCACTAAAACAATTATTTTAAAGGATGATTTTTTTAAACATCCAGATGAAATAGCCTTTAGATCATTTTCAGAAGTAATTCAAAAAGTTGGAAAAAAAAATACTCTCACAAGAGGTGCAAAGGTTGAGAGCTTGCTAAAATATTTAAGATCTATTAATAATTATTCAAAAAAAACACTTTCAGGATGTATAATCCAAAAAATTGAGAATTCAGTCATTATTTCTCCAGAAAAAGTGTAGAATACTTCAAAATTGGCACAAATTGACACTTGTTAAATTGATAATAATTCTTAGTTTATAGTTATGAATTTTAGAAATCTGATTATGTGGGCTGTAATAGTAATATTAACTATCGGCTTATACAATATGTTTAAGAATCCACAAGGTTCAGTTAGCCAAAAAAATAACATCATATTTTCAGAGTTTTTAACCCAAGTAGATAATGGAAGAGTTGTTCAAGTAGAAATACAAGGAAAAAATATTAAGGGTGTAATGTCTAATGGAGAAATATTTAATACTTATGCTCCTGATGATCCAAATTTAATCCAAAAATTAAGTGATAAAGGAGTAAGTATTTCGGCGAGTCCATTAGAAGAAAAAATGCCATCATTATTTGGGGTGCTTTTATCATGGTTTCCGATGCTACTTTTAATTGCTGTTTGGATATTCTTTATGAGACAGATGCAAGGTGGCAAAGGTGGAGCAATGGGTTTTGGAAAATCAAAAGCCAAAATGATGAATGAATTAAAAGGTAAAGTTACGTTTAATGATGTAGCTGGAGTAGAGGAAGCAAAAGAAGAAGTTGAAGAAGTAGTAGAATTTTTAAAAGATCCCAAAAAATTTAGTAGGCTAGGAGGAAAAATACCACGTGGATGTCTTTTAGTCGGACCTCCAGGAACAGGTAAAACTTTATTAGCTAGAGCGATTGCAGGCGAGGCAGGAGTTCCATTTTTTACAATATCGGGATCAGACTTTGTAGAGATGTTTGTTGGTGTAGGAGCTTCTAGAGTTAGAGATATGTTTGAGCAAGGCAAAAAACACGCACCATGTATTATATTTATCGACGAAATTGATGCCGTAGGAAGAAGTAGAGGAGCAGGATTAGGCGGCGGTAACGATGAGAGAGAGCAAACACTAAACCAATTACTTGTAGAAATGGATGGCTTCGATACAAATGAAGGTGTAATAATAATTGCGGCAACTAACAGACCGGATGTACTTGATCCAGCTTTATTAAGGCCAGGAAGATTTGATAGACAAGTAGTAGTTTCTAATCCTGACTTACTAGGAAGAGAAAAGATATTAAAAGTACATGCGAAGAAAATATCAATGGCGCCAGATGTAAATTTAAGAACTATAGCTAGAGGAACTCCTGGGTTTTCTGGTGCAGATCTAGCAAATTTAGTTAATGAAGCAGCATTATTGGCCGCAAGAAAAAATAAGAGAATAGTAACTTATATGGAGTTTGAGGAAGCAAAAGATAAAGTAATGATGGGGTCAGAGAGAAGGTCAATGGTAATGAGCGAAGAAGAGAAAAAACTAACCGCTTACCATGAAGCTGGCCATGCTATCGTTACTATAAATGAAAAGGCAGCATATCCAATACATAAAGCAACAATCATTCCAAGAGGAAGAGCATTAGGAATGGTAATGCAACTGCCAGAAAGAGACGAAGTATCTCAAACAAGAGAACAACTACATGCACAAATGGCTATTGCAATGGGAGGTAGAGTTGCAGAGGAAATTATATTTGGAGATGATAAGGTGACTACAGGTGCAGCTAGCGACATAGAGCAAGCCACAAAAAGAGCAAGAGCTATGGTAATGAGAGCAGGATTAAGTAAAGAGCTTGGTCCCGTTGCCTACGGTGAAAATGAGGAAGAAGTTTTCCTTGGAAGATCAGTAGCTAGACAACAAAATATGTCTGAAGAAACTGCAAGAAAAGTAGATACAGAAATTAGAAAATTTGTTGATCAAGGCTATGATAGAGCAAAAAAAGTTTTGACTGATAAAATCGATGATTTACACAAATTAGCTAAAGCTTTGCTTACTTATGAAACATTGTCGGGTGAAGAAATAGAGGACATAGTAAATAAAAATATATATCCAAAAAATAAAGAGGATTTAAAAGTAGAGGAAGATGATCAGAGCTCCGCTTTAGGTTCGATGGGCTTGAAACCAAAGATTGTTCATTAAGATTTAATGAAAAAATATTACACAAGAGCGTGTAATTTTTATTATAATAAAACGTCAAAAGAAAACGTTAAAAAAAAAATATCACTACCAATTGGTGGCAATAAATCACTTTCGTTTGATTCTATTGAGATAATTACTAGAACTAATAAAAAAAAAATAAATATTAAAAATATTAATAACCTTCCAGCCAATATTAAAACAAAAGTTTTAGTTGATATAAATAATATATCTAAGGCTAGAAAAATTTCTAAATTAAAATTTGACAATTTACCAATTTTTATGGGTATTTTAAATATAACGCCAGATAGTTTTTCAGATGGTGGACAATTTAATAAAAAAATTTCTGCCAAAAAACAGATTAACAAATTAATAGTTGATGGAGCAAAGATAATTGACATAGGAGGCGAATCTACAAGACCAAGATCTAAAGAAATTCCTCAAAAAGAAGAGTGGACCAGAGTAAATAAAGTGATGAGTTATTTAAAATCTAAAAAGTTTTTTGTTTCTTTAGACACCAGAAAAAGTTTTGTAATGAAAAAAGCTTCAAAATATAAACTAGATCTTATTAATGACGTATCTGGACTAACTTATGACAAGGACACAATTAAATTTTTAAAAAAAAGTAAATTACCATTTGTTCTAAACCATATGAAAGGTACCACAGAAACTATGCAAAAAAATCCTACTTATAAAAATGTTCTATTAGATATATATGACTATTTTGAGGATAAATTGAAATTAATTAGAAAAAACGGAATTAAACATAATCAAATTATTTTAGACCCTGGAATAGGATTTGGTAAAAATATGAAACATAATATTACCTTAATCAATAATGTTTCTATTTTTCATTCCTTGGGATTGCCATTAATGTTGGGAATTTCTAGAAAGAGATTTATAAAAGATATATCTGGTCAAAATGATAGCAAACAAAGAATAGGTGGGACTGTGTCTTCAAGTATTTTCAGCATGTTACAAGGAGTTCAAATACTTAGAGTTCATGATGTTAATGAAGTTAACCAAGGAATAAAAGTCTTTAAAAAACTCAATTTTAATAAATGACAAAAAAATATTTTGGTACAGATGGAATAAGAGGCAAGGTAAATGGAAGTAAAATAAATGGTGAAATGTTTTTTAAGTTTGGTTTAGCTGTTGGCACATATTTTAATAATAAAAAAAAAACTAAACAGATAGCAATAATTGCAAAAGATACTAGGTTATCAGGATATGCACTAGAACCTGCACTGGTATCCGGTTTAACATCAGCTGGAATGTACGTTTTCACTTTTGGTCCATTACCAACAAATGGTCTTGCAATGCTTACAAAAAAAATGAGAGCTAATATGGGAATCATGATCACTGCATCTCATAATCCTTTTTATGATAATGGTTTAAAATTATTTGGGCCAAATGGGTTAAAATTGTCTGATAAAATCGAAAAAAAAATAGAAAAATTAATTGATTCTAAAGTATCAAAAAAATTATCAAAACCTGAAATATTAGGCAGGGTTAAAAGATTAGAGAATGGCTCACATAAATATCTTGAAATTTTAAAAACAAATTTTCCTAAACAATTTAATCTGAGAGGATTAAGAATTACTATAGATTGTGCTAATGGAGCGGCATATAAAGTAGGACCTCAATTGTTTAGATCATTGGGTGCCACAGTTCATGAAATTGGAACTTCGCCAAATGGATTTAATATAAATAAAAAATGTGGATCTACATTTCCAAATAAAATTAAATATCATACAAAAAAAAATAAATCCCATATTGGAGTTTCTTTAGATGGTGATGCGGATAGAATTATTATTTGTGATGAAAAGGGTAACATTATTGATGGAGATAAAATAATAGCAATGCTAGCAACAAGATGGAAAAGAAAAAAAATTTTAAAAGGTGGTGTTATAGGTACCTTAATGTCAAACTATGGATTACAAAAATATTTTTCTAAAAATAAGATAAAATTTATAAGATCTAAAGTTGGTGATAGATATGTAAAAGAAGCAATGCAGAAAAGTAAATTTAATTTAGGAGGAGAGCAATCTGGTCATATTATACTTGGTAAATTTGCGACTACAGGTGATGGTTTATTGGTTGCTTTAGAAGTTCTATTTTCCATGAGAAAAGGCAAAAAGGCTAGTGAAATATTTGAAAATTTTACACCTACTCCTCAATTGTTAGAAAATGTTAAAGTAAAAGATAAATTAATAATTAATAATCTTAAGTGCAAAAATGCAATTAAAAAAGCAAACAGTTTAATAAAAGGAAAAGGCAGAATGTTAGTAAGAAAATCTGGAACAGAACCAGTAGTGAGAATAATGTGTGAAACTGAAGATAAAACTATGCTTTCAAAATGTGTTAATATTGTAAAAAAATCAATTATTTAATTTGAAAATAAAATCTAAAATTTTAGTTATTGCTGGCTCAGACTCTTCTGGAGGTGCAGGCATACAAGCAGACATTAAAACTATTACATCGCTTGGCTCATACGCCATGACCGCTATAACTGCTATAACATCACAAAATACAACAGGTGTTAAATCAATTGTTCCAGTGAATAGTAAAGAAATTTCTAACCAAATTGAATTTACAGCAAAAGATATAAAACCAGACGCCGTTAAAATAGGAATGCTTCATTCAAAAGAAGTTATAAATTCAGTAATAAAATCATTAAATAAGATAAAAGCAAAAAAAATAATATTAGACCCTGTGATGGTGGCAAAGGGTGGAAAAAAATTAATAAATGACCCAGCTATTAAAATTTTAAAAAAAAANCTTTTATCTNAAGCNGATTTAATTACACCAAACATACCTGAAGCAGAAGTTTTAACNAATTCAAAAATATCAACTATCCAGGATGTAATTTTAGCAGGNAANTATTTAATAAAATTNGGTGCAAAAAATGTCCTTATTAAAGGAGGTCATTTAAATTATAAAAATGTTAAAGACGTTTTTATTAATAAAAAAGAAATCACAATTTTTAAAAATAAGAAAATTATTACAAAAAATAGTCATGGCACTGGTTGCACTCTTTCTAGCGCTATAACTACTTATTTTTCATGTGGAAAAACTTTAAAGAAATCTTGTGAAATGGCAATTAAATATGTAAATCATTCATTAAGAACACAACCAAACTTAGGGAAAGGTCACGGTCCTGTAAACCATTTAAATAGTATTCAAATTAAAAAAAATTTTAGATGAAAAATGTAGTTGTAGTCGGTTCACAGTGGGGAGATGAAGGAAAAGGTAAAATTGTTGATTGGCTATCAAGTGANGCTGACGTAATTGTAAGATTTCAAGGNGGGCATAATGCTGGCCANACTCTTGTTATAGATAGTNTAGTTTACAAATTAAGANTGTTACCATCAGGAATAGTTAGAAAAAATAAAATATCAATTATTGGAAATGGNGTAGTNGTTGATCCNTGGGCACTTTTAGATGAGATTGATGAAATTAAATCTAAAGGTGTAGAAGTTAATCCTGATAATTTAATTTTATCTGAAGCAGCCACTCTTATTTTACCATTTCATAAAGAAATGGATGAGATCAGAGAAGATGCAGCAGGAAAATCAAAAATAGGAACTACAAGAAGAGGAATAGGGCCAGCGTATGAGGATAAGATTGGTAGAAGATCAATAAGAGTAATGGATCTTACATCAGAAAATAATTTGGATAAAAGATTAGACGTAGTATTAAGTCATCATAATGCAATAAGAAAAGGTTTAGGAAAAACTGAATTTAAAAAAGAGCAATTAAAAAAAAATCTTTTAAATATTGCTCCACAAATACTCAAATTTTCACAGCCAGTATGGAAAAAAATTGATGAATTTAAATCTCAAAACAAAAAAATATTATTTGAAGGTGCTCAAGGAGTTCTTTTAGACGTTGACCATGGGACTTATCCATTTGTAACTTCCTCAAATACTGTCGCTTCGTCTGCGGCGACCGGCTCTGGCTGTGGTATAAACTCCATTAACTATGTTTTAGGTATTACAAAAGCCTACACCACAAGAGTTGGAGAGGGTCCTTTTCCAACAGAACTAAATGATGAGATAGGTGACTTACTTGGAACAAGAGGAAAAGAATTTGGAACTGTCACAAGCAGAAAAAGAAGATGTGGTTGGTTTGATGGGGTTCTTGTAAGACAAACTCTAAAAATTTCAGGGATTGATGGAATTGCCTTAACTAAACTAGATGTGCTAGATCAACTAGATGAAATTAAAATGTGCATCGCCTATGAGATAAATGGTAAAAAATATGATTACCTTCCAGCTTCAGTCGATGACCAATTTATGGCTAAACCAATATATAAATCATTTAAAGGTTGGAAATCATCAACAGTGGGTGTAAAAAAATTTGAAGAATTACCAGAAAATGCAAAAAATTATATAAAAGAATTGGAAAAGTTTGTAGAGACAAGAATTTCAAGTATTTCCACTAGCCCAGAGAGAAATGATACAATCTTAATTCAAGATCCTTTTAATCTTTAACTTGCTGGTAATAAGTTTTTTGATTTAGCAGAGTTAAGCATATGCTTTTGAAGTTTTTCAAAAGCTTTGTTTTCTATTTGTCTAACTCTTTCTCTACTTATCTTATACTTTTTACTTAACTCGTCTAAAGTTATAGGATCATCAGTCAATCTTCTTGAGTATAAAATCTTTTTTTCTCTTTCATTTAAAATTTTAATTGAATCTTGAAGTAAATCTTTTCTTTGCTCCATTTCATCACTTTGAGCGATTTTTAATTCATGATCCATTTCATTATCAACCACCCAGTCTTGCCACTCATCTCCATCTTCGCCTATTGGAGCATTTAAAGATTGTTCTTTTCCTGAAAGTCTTCTATTCATTGAAACAACTTCACTTTCACTTACCGAAAGTCTCTTAGCTATATCTTGAACATGTTCTTTTCTTAGATCACCCTCTGTCCGAGGAGCTATTTGATTTTTAATTTTTTTTAGATTAAAAAAAAGTTTTTTTTGTGCTGTTGTTGTTCCTATTTTTACTAAACTCCACGACCTTAATATATATTCTTGTATTGAAGCTTTGATCCACCACATTGCATAAGTTGCAAGTCTAAAACCTTTTTCTGGCTCAAATTTTTTTACTGCCTGCATTAATCCCACATTACCTTCAGATATCATCTCGTTAAGAGGTAAACCATAACCTTTGTAACCCATAGCTATCTTTGCAACTAGTCTCAAATGGCTAGTTACAAGTTTTTCTGCTGATTTAACATTTCCAGTTGATTGCCAATTCTTAGCTAACATATATTCTTCTTCAGCTGCAAGCATTGGAAATTTCTTAATCTGAGCAAGATAAGCAGCTAATCCACCTTCATTTGAAAGTGCTGGCAAGTTGTATGTATTTTTATCCATTCGAAGTATTTATTTAATAAATAATTAGATTTTTACAATGATTTTATTACTTGATTTTTCTTAGTCTTTTTAAAATCTGTTCCAAATCTGATGGTAAATTTGATGTAAATTCAAGTCTTGTATTATTACTAGGATGACTAAAGCCAATAGTTTTCGCATGTAAAAATTGTCTATTAAGTCCGATTATACTATCCTCAAGCTCACTATCAATACCTGCAAATTTTTTAAATTTTTTTTTGTATTTCTTGTCACCTAAAATATTATTACCTTTGTAGGACAAATGAACTCTTATTTGATGCGTTCTCCCAGTTTCTAGTTTACATTCAACAAGACTAAATGTTGGAATTTTTTCATTTTCAAATATTTCTAAAGTTTTATAATTGGTCACAGCCTTTTTGCCTTTATTAGATGAAACTTCCATCATTTGTCTGTTTCTTGAACTTCGAGTTATAAAAGTCTCTATTTTTCCATTTTGAGGTCTTAATTTACCCCAGACTAGAGATTGGTAAACTCGTGTAATAGAATGATCAGAAAATTGTTTTGACAAATTTTCGTGTGAACTATTATTTTTGGCAATAACTATTAATCCAGATGTATCTTTGTCAATCCTGTGTACAATTCCAGGCCTTAGTACGTTTCCAATATTTGATAAATTTTTGTTATCATAATTTATCAATGCATTTACAATTGTATTGTTATAATTTCCTGGCCCAGGATGCATAGAAATTCCTGCAGATTTATTGATAACTATTAAATCTTTATCTTCATGGACAATATCAAGAGGATATTTAAATGGCTCAAGAGTCTCTTTTTCCGGTTCTGAAATCTCAAAATAAATTTCATCATTCAATTTAATTTTCTTAGAGGGGTCGTTAATAATAATATTATTAATTTTTAATTTATTTTCTAAAATTAAACTTTTTACTCTTGACCTACTTAATTTATCATCCTGATTAGATAATAGAATGTCTATTCTTAAATTTTTTTCTTTATTTTTAACTTTTATATTTATAAAACTTTTCATATCGATATAAATATACAATATGCGCTTGTAGCTCAACTGGATAGAGCGCCAGATTTCGGCTCTGGAGGTTCAGGGTTCGACTCCTTGCGGGCGCACCATTATTCACCCATATTAATCAAAGTCCCTTTATTTTTTGCAGCATTGAAAGAATAATAAAATAAAGCAATTGAAACAGAAAAATAAAAAGCGTTCCACATAAATGCATAGTAAACATTTTCGATATTAACTGTTTGATTAATCAAAATGTTTCTAGCTTCTTCAAATATGTAAACTAGTGGAAGTACATAAGCTATTTTTTGAAATATTTCTGGAAGAGTTTCTATTGGATAATAGATGCATCCAAAGGGTGCCAGTAAAAACATTGTTGACCATGCTATATTTTCAAATGATGGACCAAATCTAAGTAAACCTGAGGAAACTAAAATACCAAGNGTNATTCCAAAAATATAAAGACTTAAAAAAAGAAAAAATAAAAATATTCCTAAATCTAAAATTGAAATNCCAAANAANGGNGANGTAAGTAAAATTGCTGGAACNAGNCCAATTAGNGANCTAATTAANGCAGTTATAACAAGTGANGTTAANATCTCACNAATTCTCATTGGTGCTATGAAAAGATTAGTNAAATTTCTACTCCAAATTTCTTCTAAAAAAAGCATATTGAAACCAATACTTGTTCTAAACAAAAAATCATAAAGAATTGCACAAGTAAGGATTACACCAACTGCATTATTGTAATAAGTTGTGTGCGTTGCAAAAAAATTAGATATAAATCCCCATAATGTAATTTGAATAGATGGCCAGTAAACTAGATCTAATATTCTAGGAAATGANCTAGTGATTANATAAAAATGCCTCANAAANAAACCGTATATTCTAGTTANACTCACTTTTACTCCTTGATAGTTTTAAAAAAACTTCCTCTAAATTTGTTCTTCCATGTTTTGCAATTAAATCTTCAGGTTTGCCTTGGTCTATTATTTCTCCATTTTTCATCATTAATACAGATTTACATAAACGTGTGACTTCATTCATATTGTGAGAAGCTAAAAGTATAGAAATTTTTTTTTCTTTTTTATAATCTTCTAAAAATGTTCTAACAAAATCTCCTACTTCTGGGTCTAAAGAAGCAGTTGGTTCGTCAAGTAGCAGAACTTTTGGTTCATTAACTAGAGCTTTAGCTAAACTTACTCTGTTTTTTTGACCTGATGAAAGTTCCCCGGTAATACTGTTTAATAATTCACCTATTCTTAGCTTCTCCGACAAATACTCAATTCGTTCCTTAATATTTTTAACTTTATATAGTTTAGAATAAACATGTAAATTTTGTTTCACTGTAAGTTTTTTGGGCAATTCAATATATGGAGATATAAAATTAATCATTTCAAGAATTTGAATTCTATTTTCTTCAAGTTTAAGATTGTTGATAAATATTTGACCACTTGTAGGTTTAAGCAAGCCTAGCAACATTCCAATAGTTGTTGTTTTTCCAGATCCATTAGGACCAAGCAAACCTAAAATTTCGTCTTCCTCAACATTAAATGATATTCCTTTTACAGCTTCTTTTTTGCCATAATTTTTTTTTATGTTTTGAACTTCAATTAAATTTTTCATTTTTTTGATGCTCTTAAAATTCTATCATTAATAGCTTCACCAATATTAATATTTGGTATTTTTTCAATAGCAATTTTTTTGTACCCATTTTTTTTTATTATTCTTAACGTCTTATATAAATTTTTTGCAGCTTGCTTTAAATTACTTGTCTTACTTATATAAAAATGGTTTTTGTCTAATTTTTTTCTTTTTTTTATCAATATATATGCTTCATTTTGATAATTTTTTTTTGCATTTAGTCTAACAGGTATTCCAGGTGAATAATGCAATTTACTTGTACCAGGAACTTTTATTTTAATTTTTTTTTTATTCTTATTTTCTAATGGATTAATTATTTTATAGATTAATTTACTATTTATTCCCCCTAATCTTAAAATATGAGGTTTTCCAATAAGATTTATAATCGTTGATTCTAAACCTATTTTCGAAGAACCACCATCTAAGATAAACTTTAATTTAGGACCAAATTCATCAACTACATCCTGTTTTGAAACAGGACTTATACTTGTTGAAATGTTTGCGCTAGGTGCCGCAAGTGGATAATTAATTTTTTTTAACAGTTTTCTAGTTAAAGGATGGCTTGGAAATCTTACTGCTACTGAATTTGAATTATTTGTAATGATTTTTGAAANCCTACTTTTCTTTTTTAATTTTAAAACAAATGATATNGGTCCTGGGCAAAATTTTTTGTAAAGTTTAATAAAAGTATTATCAATTTCACAATCTTTTTTTAAGCTATTAATGCTATAATAGTGAGCAATTAAAGGATTGCTTCTAGGTCTTTTTTTTAATTTATATACTCTTGAAACTGCTTTATCCGAGTACGCATTTCCTGCCAGTCCATAGACTGTCTCAGTAGGGATTGCTATACATTCATTATTATTTAAGTATTTTATTGCTTTTTTAATATTTGAATCATTCTTTTTCATATAATATTACCAACTAATATATGAATGAAAAAAATTTGCCAGATGATATTGCGTCAAAATCTTTAAACGAGCTTACTGATTTAGCAGACGAAATTATTAAAAATTTGGAAAATAGAAATAATCTAGAAAATACATCTGAAGACTATGCAAATTTATTAAAAATTAATAGATTAATAGAAAAAAAATTCCAAAAAAATTTTAAAGAAATTTCTGATAAAACAATTTTTAAAATTAAAGACATAAAATCAAATAAAAATGCAAAAAAAGTTAAATAAAATAGTTAATAGAACTAACAACTATCTTTATAAATATTTTTCCAAACAAAAAAAAACTGAGCTTACCAAACCAATGCTTTATGGACTTTTGCCTGGAGGTAAAAAAGTAAGATCAAAAATACTCTTTGATATTGGGTCTATATTCGAAGTAGATAAAAAAAATATTTTACAAGTTGCAGCAGCAGTTGAATGTATACATGCTTATTCGTTAATACATGATGACTTACCATGTATGGATAATGATAATTTGAGAAGAGGAAAATTGACAACACACAAAAAGTTTAGTGAGTCAACGGCAATTCTTGCTGGAAATTCTCTACTTACTATTGCATTTCAAATTCTTAGTGAAAAAAGATTAAATTTAGATGATCATAAAAAAATAGAATTAATAAACCTACTTTCCGAAAGTTCGGGACATACAGGAATTGCTGGTGGGCAGTTTTTAGACTTAAGTTATGAAAAAATTAAAAAAAATAAAAAACAAATTATAAATATGCAAATTAAAAAAACTGGAAAGCTATTTAGTTTCTGTTGTGTTGCTCCTATTATAATGTCTGGTAAAACAAAATACCTGAATAAGTTTACTAAAATAGGCAACGAAATTGGATTATTATTTCAAATTGCTGATGACTTGATAGATTTAAGAGGCAAAACATCTAGTGCAGGAAAAAAAACCAAAAAAGATTTAAAAATGGGAAAAGCTACTTTAATAAGTTTACTAGGCACTAATAATACTATTAAATATGCAGATAACTTAAAATTAAAAATATTTAAAAGTTTAAAAATTTTTGGAAAAAAAGGCGATGATTTTAGAGAAACAATAAATTATATTTTAAATAGAACAAAGTGAGCAATAATTATAAATTCCTAAATAATATTAATTTCCCTGATGATGTGAGGAAACTATCACAATCTGATATTAAAATTTTGGCAGACGAAGTTAGGAAAGAATTAATTGACGTTGTCTCTGAAACGGGAGGGCATTTAGGTGCTGGACTAGGAGTTGTAGAATTGACTGTTGTATTACATTATGTATTTAATACTCCTCATGATAAATTGATTTGGGATGTGGGGCATCAAACTTACCCACATAAAATATTAACTGGAAGAAAAAAACAAATAAGAACTCTCAGAAAAGGTGAGGGATTATCAGGTTTTACAAAAAGATCAGAAAGTGAGTACGATCCATTTGGTGCTGCTCATAGTTCAACTTCTATTTCATCAGCACTAGGAATAGCAGTAGCTAATAAGTTATCAAATAAATCTGTTAATGTAATTGCAGTCATAGGCGATGGAGCAATAAGTGCTGGTATGGCTTATGAGGCTATGAACAATGCAGGTGGAAGCAAAACAAAGATGATTGTTGTTTTAAACGATAACGACATGTCAATTGCTAAACCTGTTGGTGCTATGAGAAAATATCTAGCAAAAATTTTGTCTGGTAAAATTTACTTTAGTTTTAGAGAAACATTAAAATTAATTATATCTGCTTTTTCAAAAAGATTTAAAAATCAAGCAGGAAAAGCGGAAGATTTTTTAAGATCTGCAGTCACAGGTGGAACATTATTTAATTCTATGGGATTTTATTATATCGGACCAATAGATGGACATGATATTGATACAATGGTTTCAGTATTTAATAATGCAAAAGATATTAATTACGATGGACCAATTTTAATCCACGTTAAAACTGAAAAAGGAAAAGGTTATTCCTTCGCTGAAAAATCAGAAGATAAATTTCATGGTGTTTCTAAATTTAATGTAAAAACAGGAGAACAAGAAAAGTCTAAATCTAAAACTCCTTCTTATACAAAAGTATTCGCCAATTCATTAATCAAACATGCAGAAAACGATAGCAAGGTTGTTGGTATAACTGCAGCTATGCCATCAGGAACAGGAATGGATTTATTTGGAAAAAAATTTCCAGAAAGAATGTTTGATGTTGGGATAGCCGAACAACATGCGGTTACTTTTGCTGCTGGAATGGCTACTGAAGGGTATAAACCTTACGCTGCAATATACTCAACATTTCTTCAAAGAGCTTACGATCAGGTCGTTCACGATGTTGCTATACAATCTTTGCCCGTTAGATTTGCAATTGATAGAGCTGGGTTAGTTGGCGCTGATGGTCCAACACATGCTGGATCATTTGATATAACATACCTTTCAACATTACCAAATTTTGTGGTAATGGCTGCAAGTGATGAAGCCGAGCTTGTAAGAATGATAAATACATCAATGGATATAAATGATAGACCATCAGCTTTTAGATATCCAAGGGGCAATGGTGTGGGAGTTCAATTACCTGAAATAACTGAGAAAATTGAATTGGGAAAAGCAAAAATAATTAAAGAAGGAAAAAAAGTTGTAATCTTAAATTTTGGAGCAAGGTTAAAGGAGTGCATTTTAGCTTCTGAAAATTTAATAAAAAAAGGAATTGATATCTCTATTATTGATGCAAGATTTGCAAAACCTTTAGATGAAAATCTAATTTGGCAAATTGCTACAGAACATGAGGTTTTGATTACAATAGAAGAAGGTTCAATCGGGGGATTTGGATCTCACGTAAGCCAATTTTTAAGTGAAAAAAATTTATTAGACAGCAATCTTAAATTTAGATCAATGATATTGCCTGATAGATTTATTGATCACGATAAACCAGAGCTAATGTATAAGTTTGCTAGCCTAGACTCTATCGGTATTGAAAATAAAATTTTAGATACTTTAAATTCAAAAGTTTTAATTAAAAAATCTAATTAGATTTTATTCTGAGCTCTGTTCATTAAATAGTGATCAAGAATTACACAATGCATCATAGCTTCTCCTATTGGAACCGCTCTAATTCCAACACAGGGATCATGTCTTCCTTTTACAGATATTGTTGTATTCTTCCCAAACCTATCAATTGTTTTCCTCGATGACAAAATAGATGATGTTGGTTTTACCGCAAATGAAACGTTTATTTCTTGTCCAGTAGATATTCCTCCAAGAATTCCTCCTGCATTATTTGATTTAAAACTAGTTTTACCTTTTTTTTTCAAAATTTCATCGGAGTTTTCCTCACCAGTTAACATTGCCGAGTTCATTCCTGATCCAATGTTTACACCTTTTACAGCATTAATACTCATCATTGCTGCTGCAAGATCCATGTCTAATTTTGAGTATATTGGTGCCCCAAGTCCCAAAGGAACTCCTCTTGCTCTAACTTCAATAATTGCTCCACAAGAAGATCCAGCTTTTCTTATCCCAAGTAAATATTTTTCCCAAAGTTTAATCACTGTTTTATCAGGACAAAAAAATGGGTTACTAGAAATTGTTTTGTCTTTCCATTTCTTTAAGTCACATCCTAATATTCCTAATTGAGTAACAGCACCAACAGCTTGATATCTCTTACCAATTTTATTTTTCAAAACAACTTTTGCAATTGCGCCTGCCGCAACTCTAGCCGCAGTCTCGCGAGCAGATTGTCTTCCGCCACCTCTGTAATCTCGGATACCGTATTTTTTGAAATAAGTATAATCTGCATGTCCTGGTCTAAATTTATTCTTTATTGTCTCATAGTCTCTAGATCTCATATCTTTATTATAAATTATTAAGGAAATTGGAGTTCCAGTTGTTCTACCCTCAAAAACACCAGATAAAATATTAATTTTGTCGTCCTCTTTTCTTTGAGTTGTAAATTTAGATTGTCCTGGTTTTCTTTTATTAAGTTCTTTTTGTATATCACTTTCTTTTATTGGAATATTTGGAGGGCAGCCATCTACAACGCACCCAATAGCTGGACCATGTGACTCTCCCCAAGTGGTAAACCTAAATAACTTTCCAAAAGTATTAAATGACATTATTTTAATATATAAATTATTTTTTTAAATTTATGAACGAAAAAAACTCACTTGGACTAAATCTTTGCTTTAAAGAACATAATAACCCAATAAAACTTTTTGAAGANTGGTTCAATAAAGCAAAAAAAACAGAAATTAATGATCCAAACGCATTTGCAGTTGGAACTTTAAATAAAAATGGGTTTCCAACAGTTAGAATGGTGCTTCTTAAAGATTTTGATAAAAATGGATTCGTTTTTTATACAAACCTTAATAGTGATAAAAGCAAAGCAATCAGAAATACCTCAAAAATTTCGATGTGCTTTCATTGGAAGAGTTTGCAAAGGCAAATTAGAATAGTTGGCGTTGCATCTAAAGTATCGAAAAAAGAAGCTGATGATTATTATAATTCAAGAGCCTATGGAAGTAGAATAGGTGCTTGGGCCTCAAAGCAAAGTTCTATTTTAAAACAAAGACAAGATTTATATAAGTCCATTGAGGTATTTAAGAAAAAATATCCAAATAAAAATAATATACCACGTCCTGAACATTGGTCTGGTTGGAGAATTAAACCAAAGGAAATTGAATTTTGGCTAGATGGACATAATCGAATTCATGAAAGGTTAAAATATATTAGATTGCCCAAAAAATGGAAAAAAGTATTATTAAGTCCTTAAAAATTTCTTTCGATACTAAAAGAAGTTAAGTTTTTTAATATATTTTTTTCTTCAGACTCTTCAAATACACTTAAAGAGTTAGAAGCTAAATTAATATAATGTTCTGCTTTTTTATAACACTCATTAATAATATTTTTTTTTTTTATAAGAACTAGGACATGTTCTAAATCTTGCTTTTCACGAATATCTTTTTCAAAAAAAGATTTCAATTTTTCTTTTTCAAACTTATCAACTTTTTGATAAAGTAAAATTATAGGCAAAGTCACTTTACCTTCATAAAAGTCATTGCCAATATTTTTTCCAAATAATTTTAATTCAGAATTATAGTCTAATGTATCATCTGCTATTTGAAATGTAAGCCCTAAGTTTTTTCCATAAAATTCCAAAGCATTTTTATATTTTAAATCTTTCTCAGCAATAATTGCGCCAACTTTAGTAGCCGCTGCAAATAAAGAAGCTGTTTTTGATGAAATAATATTTAGATAAGTTTCTTCCAAGATATCTATTTCTTTATTGTGTTGCAACTGAAGAACTTCACCTTGGGCAATTTCAGATGATGTAGTTGCTAAAAGTTTTAATAGTTCTAAATTCCCATCCTCCACCATCATTTCAAAACATTTACTGAGTAAATAATCACCTACCAAAATTGATGAATGATTTCCCCAAATTGTATTAAGTGTTTTTTTACCTCGTCTAATGTCAGCACTATCTATTACATCATCATGCATTAAAGTAGCTGCATGTATAAGTTCTACACAAGCGGCAAGATTTACATCCCTTAATCCTTTTTGATATTCACAAATTTTAGCACATTGCAAGGTTAAGAGTGCTCTTAGTCTTTTTCCACCAGTTTTTAAGTGATACTTGGTCATCTTTTGAACCAATTCAACTTTACTTGCTAGTCTAGAATTGATTTTTTCTTCAACTAGAATCAGTTTATCATCGACTGAATTTTTTAAATCTGCATATGAATTATTAATTTGTTTTTTTAGCTGTATTACAGTTCCCATTAATTAAAACTATTATATCCAATTTATTAATATACTTATCAATTGACGCACCTTATTCTTTAATTATAACTAGGGTTTATAATATATTTAAAAAA